>JAALOO010000372.1_pt1 | contig 40041 bp, 31 predicted proteins | sample 7257641 | NCBI WGS metagenome assembly JAALOO01 (sample SAMN14085613, study PRJNA598686) | mite metagenome | biome: ENVO:01001000; feature: ENVO:01001002; material: ENVO:01001226; isolation source: single female mite from University of Michigan culture on fish food culture... ...
GTTTTGCGATTGTCCCAGTATCGATGGTTTTGAGAAACTGTCTGTTTTACTATTACATACAATTTCTGCATCAATAAAGTTTAATTAGTTAGATATGAAGTTGTAAAAAAAATTTTCTTATTTGAGATTTCATTCAAAAAACTTTTTGTTTGAAAGTTTAAACTGTGTGAAATGTAATGATAAATAAGGTAGGTTTTTTGTTTTTAAATAGTTTACTGTTAGTTAAGCTACTGAATGATAAGTAGAAATAAGTGAGATTAAAAGAAAGATGTCCATAAAGAAGGCAGGTATGGTAGTATTACTGCGGATGCTTAGCTCGAAGGTGGCGTTGTAAATCCTGCTTGCATTTGAAGGCTTGCTGACAAATGGTGCATTGAAATGGTCTAGAGTTGCTGTGAACTGTTTGGTGCCTTTTGAGACTGCTATTTTGTGAAAATGATTGGAAACATACTGTGCATTTGTGCGGTCGAGCGCCAGTGTGCACCAGTTGGTGTTGGTAGAGATTACTAAGATGTGTGAACGATTTGGAGCACACTGTGCATTTGTGCGGTCGGACGCCAGTGTGCAACAGTTGATGTTCTTTGAAATGACTAATTCGCGTGAATGATTTTGAGCAAACGATACATTTGTGCGGTCGAATGCCATTGTGCACCATTTGGTGTGTTTTGAGATGACCAAGTTGTGTAAATGATTTGGAGCAAACGGTACATGTATGCACTCGAACACCAGTGTGCACCACTTGGTGTCGTTTGAGAGTAGATGAATCATAAAAGCTTTTGTTGCACTGCTGACACTTGTGGCTTTTGGCTGTTCTTTGTCGATGGTTTGTTTGTTGTTCCTCTGATGAACTGCTAGAAATTTCATTCACCACTGCTTCAGTTGACTGAGGTTCTGCAGAATGAAAAGTGTTACACAATAGAATAAATAAACCCACCCACTGCCCACTCACCACTGACTGCTTCATAATCCTCATCATCAATTTCAGTGGCATCAGAGTCAGTTTCCGATTCTTCATTCTCACTCAATGTCTCATTCATTTCATTGACATTTTTAGGTGAAGGAAAATTTTTTTCCATAAACCAACGATACTCATCATCGTACATATTAATTTGAGTTTCAGTCGGCTTTTCATTTTTAATTTTTGATTCTGTTGATTTAAAAAAAGTTTTTTAGTAAAGTTAATAGTATCAATTTCCTACCACTTACCATTGCCTACTGGTTGATCGACACTTTCCAAAACATCGTTCTCAATCTCCGAATCTTCTTCTTCCTTCACCACTATTCCCTCATTCTTTTCTTCACCATTTTCTTCATCATTATTTCCACAATCAAACTCGTCGTACATGTCACCGTCAGTTCCAAACAGCTGTTCGGGGTCAGACATTTTCCTTTGAAACTGATTAGACAAACAACAAATCAAATGGAAAAAATTAAAGTTAGATTCAGCTGCTGAAAACGAAGTGGACAAAATGAACGGTTCTAACCAAAACAAATACCACTGAGCAAGCCAACTGCCTGTGTTCCTTCTCTCTTTCACTTTCTACTGCAACTCACGTGTCCCTAGGGCCCACGTGCATGTGCCGAACCGGCCTTTCTCGATTGTTTTGCAGTTGTCCAGGTATCGATGGTTTTGAAAAACTGTCTGTCTTTCTCACTTTACAGTTTTTTAAACAGCTGACTTGCTGTTGTTCACCAGCAACAGGTGTCGGTAGTGTTTGCGAATACCATTGTAAAAATATAAAATGTTTTTAAAGTGATTTTATTTTTAAAATTGCTAAATAGATTACAAATAGTGTTCAGTGGAAGGGAAAGCAGAAAAATGGTTTAAACTACAAATGTTTATGTTATAATGCAAGCAGGTAAAATAGCTTTACTGTGGATGTTTAGCTTGAAAATGTCTTTTGAGAACATGTTTGTGTTTGAATGTTTGCTGACAAATGGTGCATTGAAATTGTCTAGAGTTACTGTGAATTTTTTGGTGCGCTTTGAAATTACTAAGTTGTGTGAAAGATTTGAAGCATGTTTCGCATTTGTAGGCTCGAACGCCAGTGTGGACCAGTTGGTGTCGTTTGAGATTACCAATTTGTGTGAATGATTTGGAGCAAATTGTGCATTTTTGCGCTCGAACGCCAGTGTGAATAAGTTGGTGTTGTTTGAGTTTTCTTTTGCTTTTGAATGATTTGGAGCATATTGTGCATTTGTGCGGTCGGACGTCAGTGTGCACCAGCTGGTGTCGTTTGAGACAAGATGGACGATCAAAGCTTTTGTTGCACTGCTGACACTTGTGGCTTTTGTCTGTTCTTTGACGACGGTTTGTCTGTTGTTCACCTGAAACATTATTTGAGCTTCCATTGAGCACTGCTTCAGTTGGCTGAGGTTCTGCAGAATAAAAAGTGTTACACAAAAGAATAAATAAACCCACCCTCTGCCCACTCACCACTGACTGCTTCATAATCCTCATCATCAGTTTCAGTGGCATCAAAGTCCGTTTCCGAATCTTCATTCTCACTCAATTCCTCATTCACTTTATTGACATTTTCAGCAATAGCAGCAAAATCCTTTTCCATAATCAAATGAAACTCATCGTCGTACATATCAATTGAAGTTTCATCCTGTTCTTCAGTTTTAGTTTTTGGTTCAGTAGATTGAGATTCTTTTTTAAAAAAATATGAGTAAAATGATATGCAGAAAACAAATCAAAAACTCACCAATAACTGCTCGATAATCTGCAATTTCATTATCAGCTTCCAATTCTTCTTCTTTCACTTCTATTCCTTCATTTCCTTCTTTATCATCTTCTTCTTCAGCACCATTTTCTTCTTCTTTGTACACACAATCAAGCTCGTCGTCGTACATATCTTCAGTTTCAAGATGTTGCTCAGAATTAGACATTTTCCTGCGTAGTTGGCTAAAAAAACACCAAAATATTGGAGAAATCGTTTCAGAAACTAAAGAAAGGATGAACTAACAGTGGCAAGCAAAACATAAACAAGGACTGCTGCTCACACTGCCAAAATGTTTCTCTCTCCAGAGGTCTATCTCAAACTTTTTTCCCTAGAGCCCAAGAAACTTGTCCCAACACTTGACAAATCAGGCTAAAAGTTGTCATTTTGTAAATAATAAAACTGATTCTGTAAAACTAAATAATTTTTTACAAATCTTAATTTTTTCAACAAAAATTATTTTGCATTAGGATTTTATAAAAAAAAGTAAATTAAAAAGCAGAAGTGAAAATGATAATAATATTAACAACGACAACAGCAACAGCAACAAAATAATCAGATCGTGAGATGGCAGGTGGCGGCTGATTGGCGGTGCGCCTTTCAAGTGCACAGATCGCTGAGATTTGAACTCTTTCTTTTATTTTCTCTTTACTCAAACCACTTTGTTTTGTTCCCAAAACAATGGTGATTCAGTAGTGCTCTCTGAGCTTCATCAAAATGAAAACATTTTTTGGATTCAATAAAAAAAATTAAAAATTAAATGAAGAAAAGCTTTTTATCCTAACTTTTTTACCCGTCAACTTTTAGTTTAATTTTAAACGATAAATGGCGAAAATGGAAAACGTTTTCTACTTGAGAAAAAAGGACGTTTTTCTCAACCTGCTAAGTGCTTTTTTGTAATTTGTGATTTAATTCCTTTTCTCCCTTTTCTCCTCTCAATAAATTAAGTTGAATGGAACAAAAAATCAATCGGAAACCACTTTTGCTTTCTTTTGTTTAGCTGACAAATGTTATTTTGTTGCTGTTTTACCTGACTGCTTGCACACTGCTCCATGGCAGCAAATTGAGCGATTGCCGTAGTTTGCAATCTCTCAATTTCTCTTCCTAATCGTAATCGCATTAAAAAGCAATGTGCTTTTTTATTTTCACCGTTTTTTGTAGCATTATTGAATTAATCTAAAACAGCTTTTTGCGATAATTTTTATTGTGATTCTAGGAATTATAAAGAAAAGAGTATTTATTGGCTTAAAATGGGTCATCCTAATGAGCAACATTAGCCAAAAGCACACAACAACAGCATCAGAACTTTAACTTGAACTTGATTTGCAAACTGCAAAGAAAACAAAGTTCATCTGATCCTTTTATTGTCTAAAGTGATTTTTAATAGTGTTTGTGTTTTGTTTTGTTTTTTTTCTGCTATCACACAATTATCTAACTCTTTTCTTCATTATTATCATCCCTGGATCATCGGCTTTGTTTGCTCAATTTTCCAGCGTTTAGTTGCAAAATAACTTTCCTTTGCCTGGAACAGTCAACAACAGCAAAAAGAGCACTGTCTGCGCCCTAATGGAGCGTGTTACCACATCTGAGCTATCATCATCATCATCTTTTTCTCCTCTTTTTCCACCACCACAACTTTCATCTCTCTAAACTTAACAATTGGCAACTGAAATGAAAATTGAAAATGATCCACATCAGCATTCAACATTTGCTGACCATTAAAATTTTCATTTTCATGCCTGATTTCACTCGATGATCATTCAAGGTGAGTTGTACTGCTCAACACTTTTGCACTGAACAGTCATTACTGTTTATTTCTACAGTTTTTGGGGTGTTTTCCAACAAAAGTTTTATTTTTGCTAGAAAGTGCTTTGCTTCTTTTTAAAAAGATTAAAAAATGTTTGCTATTTTTGCCCAAAGTTTTCCAGTGTCCTTATCACTGCACTGTTTTTGTTGTTGTTGGGACTGTAAAGCTGTTGTTGATAAAAGGTCGTAGGATTAAAAAATTAATAGCAATGCTTCTGATAAAACTACCTTTTATTGTTGTTTGCATTTTCCAGCTAATTAGCAGCAAGAAAATGTGCATCACCGTACAGCTGTGCTTAATTGGCACATTAATTTACGTGATTAGAAATGTCTCGCCGACTGTACCAGTGTTATTTATCAACAAAACAGCACTGTACACTGAATGCATCACTGGCTAATCCGACGTGTGAAAAAAACACAGTACAGTAAATAACAGTGCAGAAAAAAATACCGTACCAAATAACTGCACGACTATTTCAGAAGAAGAGGTGTGCCGACTTTGTCGTCACGCCTTTAAACGCTTCCCATTTGGAAAAAGGAAAAGAGCGGAGGGAAGAACTGAGATGTGCCAAAAACAGAGGTGTTGCTAATTTGCATTTTAATGAGCAGACAAACCATCAGCAACGAACAAACAAGCAAACTACATATTACAGCAAGTTACAGCTTAATAATCTAAGTGTTTCATGTGTGCATGTGTGTGCTATACAACAGCGACAGCACAGCAAAATAATCACAATTATAATGGCGGCAAATTAAAATATGAACACACTTGTTTAATCTGCTGCTGAAGTCGTTAGTTGAAAAAAGCCCAAGTGTGTGTGTGCTTGCTCGCGTTGTGCCGCAATTTGATAACATAAATGAAATTAGCCGCCATTAAAACTTTGTTGGAGAAAAAAAGGGGACTGCCTAGCAGCTTTTCATGTCCAAATAATAAGGAAATAACGAGGAGGCAACAGAAGTGGCAATAAAAACCGTAAAATATAGCCGGCAAAAAAGGTTGTCTTGTCAAAAAAACACAGATGTCTAAATTACAAGCAAAACTAAGAGGTGATTTTTGCCCCAACTTTTTTCCATCACAAGCAATCGATAAGAAAAGTTTTCGGTGCATAAAGGCAAAAAAGTGGAGAAAAGTTCAAACTCGTTGCGCCAGAGGTTTGGGGTAGTAAAACACCTTCAATAAAGATGATAAAAGGCGAAAAAGAAGAAGCAAACCAGCAAGCCTTTCAAATTATGTAACCGAGATAACCTTTGCATAGCAGGGAAAAATGTGGGAAAAAACTTGAAAACGGCTGTTGACAAAGGCAAACTCAAAAGATAGAAAAAAAGAAAGAGTCCCCTCGCTAACAAAACATTTGAATATTATTACTTGATTATTATTGCCTCCTCTGCAGCAGCAGCAGTAGTAGTAGAAGTGACAAATTACATTGACCTTTGGTGATGGTCAATGGTGAGAGCTGGATAACAAAGATAACAAGAGAAGCTCGATGGTCAAACACTCACCATCACCATCACCATCATCATCGCAAAAACATTTTCCCGTAACAATGCCTACCTGTACCTGTGTGCCCTCTCTTTCTCCCTCTTTTCTATCAGCACGTGTTTTTGTGTGTGATTTATGACCTATGGTGGTGATGGTGGTGGTGGTGGTGCAAACGACTTATCACCATTATCATCATCAACATCATCATCACCGCCATCACACTCATCAGCAGCAGAAATGCGCATCAATGCAAATTGCCAAATCCAAAGTGTGAGAACGACGACGATGATCTGAGGATCTGAGGATCTTGATCTGCTAAACAGAAAAAGAAGAAAAAGGCGTTTGATGCTTCTGGAAATATTGCTGAGCCTGCTAAGCCCTGCCTGTCTGTCTGCCTAAGATCAACTGCCCATTGTCATCGGTGTAATGCTGCAAGTTTTGTTAGTTTTTGCTGTCGAGTTCAAATTAGTTTACAAGAAAAAAAAGACTTGCGATTAAGCGATCAAGTTTTATATTTTGCTAGTACTACTAGCACTAAAGTTTTGTTGCCAGTGCCAGTGTGAATGGATGACCGTAAATGGGATTAACGGCACAACTGCTGTTGTTACAATATAAAGCAACAAGGCAAGTCAGGAAAAAAAGTAAGGTCTTTTAATAGGAAAAAAAGTTAGAAGTTAGCCACTTGTTTGTTAGCTAGTCTGTCAATTTTCAACTACTTTTTGTTTGACGAGGCGTCAAAAACGTTTTGATGCGATAAACAGAGGATGAAGAAAAGAAAAAGAAGAGAGGCGATAAGAGGAAGAGATTTCAAGGTGTCAAAGGAGCCACTATTTTTGCGTCATTTTTCAAAAGCTCAAATTAGTCATAATTTTCCCCCCTTTGCCTGAAAAGTCCTGTGCACCTAAGTTTCCCCTTGTGCTGAGCAACAACGACAAAAACAACCACCTGTTGCATGTGCTATTGCAGTTAGTTGACAGACTACACACACTTCACCGCTAACATTATTATTTGTCTGTGTGTGCTTAAAGAACACTCACTACGACAATCTTTGTCACCGGAAGGGTTGGCTGGCCAGCCAGCTACCCAGTACAGCCTAAGTGCTCACTTTAGTAAATAAAAACCCAGGTAATTACAGCACTTTTTATTGGCAGTTAACTGAGCGAGTAAATAACAGAAAAAGTTCAAGGGCAAATGTTAGCAGCAGAAACAGCAGCAAATGACTGGTAATGACCTTGTGATGGTAATTTTTTATGTGTGTGCTCAAGCTCTGAGGGTTCATCATTGGATTTTTTATCATCATCATCCGCATCATCATCATCATCATCTAGTTCAGTTCAGCAAATTCGCCTTAAGTGGTAATGTGCGAGGAGGAGCGCATACACAAACACACTAAATCGAGGCTAATTTGTGAAGATTAGAGATGCTCAGAGCTCCTTTTTTTGTGAAGGCGGTGTAATGTGAGTGTAGCTTCCCGTTTTTCTTTTTTATCAGCTGTTGCTGCCGCAGTTTTTCTGTCAGTCGCACAGTTTTTGAGATGATTGATGAACAGAAGCTGAGTAGCTGCTGCTTTATCCCTATCTTATCCTTAATTTCCTTTCCACCTCCTCTTCAAAAGAGAGAGAGAGAGAGAGAGAGAGATGCACTTGACATTGCCTTATTTTAGCGTAATATCGGATAGTTTTTAGCATTTGGTTATTTAGTGGTGAAAAACGGTTATAATAAAGTCATCATCGCCGTCGCCCCTTCTCCCTCTCCTTAATCCGCGTTCCTTCTAGTCTTTACTTTTTCATTAACAATTTTGCTGCCGCTGCTACTGCTGCTGCTCTATTAGATGTCAATTTGGCTGCTCGTCAGTAAAAAGAAAGAAAGCCGATTTGTTTGCTTTGGGATTTGCAACCTGATCTCGTCTCTTTCTGAGCTTCATCCTCATCATCATCTTCTTCTTTTCCGCATCTTGACAGGAGTGTGTCAGTGTCAAGTGGTGGTGGGGGCTTGTTACGCGGATTCTAAGTAGTTTGCTGCTTAGTTTGATGTGTACAGACGGAGTTTAAGTTTAGGTGTCACTTTTTTACCTACCAGGTTTCAGTGCACCAACTTACAATTGGTGCAGCACCAGTTACTGGGACACACAAGTCCAGAAAAAAAGAGAAAGAGCTTAAAATAGAAAAGGACTTTGAAGTTCAACTACCACTGTACACCAAAACCTGTACACTAGTAAACTTTGTGACCGTAAAAAAGCTTGGTTTAGCTTAGCTCTCTTCTTAGGAATTTCAACGTTGCAATGGTGACACAACAAAGCAAAGGAACCGACAGTCATCACAGTAAAGAGGGAAAATAATTAGTGAGAAGGTGATGAAAACCAACGGATTTGCATCGTTGTACAACGGCGGCGGCTGCTGCTGCTGCTGTACAACTGTGTTTTATACACTGTGATTTGTTTCCTCCCCTTCACAGTGTTTTCTCTTCTCTTCTCTCTGTTGCCGTACAACGACCACATAGCAAGAGGGGAAATAATAAAAACTGCTGCAGCACAACAGATAGCAAAGCAAAGCAGTAATAACAAAAGGCAGTAATTTTTTTATTATTTAGTTTTTTGCAACCCATGATAATTTTGATAACTTTGTGGTATTTTTTGTCAACTCTATTCTTGACAACATTTTTCTTCTTTTTTATTTTTTATTGTGTGTTTTGGCACTGGCCCCAAAACAGTGTTTTTTGTTGGTGTTAGGTTTCCCTTGTCTTAATTAACTCTGACATTTCATCAAACATCAACATCATCAAGTTTAGACCGATTCAGTGACAAGAGTTTCCCCTTTGAAGGTCAAAGTTTAATAAACCCTTCTCTTTCTCCTTGAAAACCGTAAATTGCCAATCTCAGTTACTTTCGCCATTTGCGTCAATTTCCTTCTTTTTCTCTCATCAAATTGATCATTATCATCTTCAATTGAGCTTAACCAGCCAAAAATTGAATTGTACGAGTTGTATAGAAAAGGAACCGTATTTTTAGGTTAGTATAAAAAACAAAAATCTTAAATCTTTGTCCGAATCTTGCCCCTCAATCTCTCCCTTGCTTTCTTCAGCAAAACACGCCCTTGAGATTAGGGATTCAAATTAAAAACGGGAGAGGAAAAGAGAGAAATCATGAGAGAATCCAGGGTCAAGTGCTGCTGCTGCTGAGGCTAATTAGGCCACCATTAACCGATTTTTAATTACCAACCAGCGAATCGTGCAGAAAGTGCCACACGATTGCATCTCCTTCTTTCTACTTTCTTCAATTTTGTTGCAAACTCTTATTTAATTGCCACCTCAGACAGTACAAAAGCTTTGCCATCATCACCAAATCAATAACCTCAAGGTTCAATGGCTCCAGTGAGAGAGAACGGAGCAGTACTGAACAGTTCAAACAACATTTTCAAACACACACACACACCTTCAAAAGCAATGGGAGATGTGTCACGTTAAGAACAGGCAGACAGTTCCTTATACGGCAGCAGCAGCAGCAGTAAAATTTGGCAGATCAAATCATCAAGCCATCAAATCGTCATTAGCAATTCACAAGCTCGGCCACTAATTTAGCAGCAGCGGCAGCCGCCACCGCTAAGGCTGATTGGCAGAGAAGGTTAGGGAGAGAGAGTAAATAAACAGCAACAGCAGAGGCAAATGATTACTGTACAATGCGAAATCTTTTCAGGTGGTGATGCAGGTGGTGGTGACGCTGGTCAGCCGCCATTGTTATAATTTAGCTAATCAAAAGAAAAGCAGAACAAAAAGCGAGACAAGGAAGAAAAAGAGAGAGAGAGAGAGGAATAAAACTTACCACTGATTATCATCCAAGTGTGTCCTTTGTTGTCTTCAGAGGAGGAGGAGGTGGTGGTGAAGGCGATCAGATTTTGTCACATTTTATTGTCACTTTTAAAAGGCCGAAAATTACAAAGCGTTTACCTTGATCAGCTGATGACCAGATGATTTTGCTTATCATCTTTTCCCTCAAACAAACGCATTCTGTGAACAGCTGCTGAGCCGAGCGTAAAAGGCAGCCTCGCCAAAACGCTGCCGCCGCGTCACTTGTATTTTGTTTACCTTTATTTTGCTCCGACTTTCTTTTGCATCTTTGGTTCACCCTCGAGTTCTCTCAATCACCCTCATCACCTCAGAACTTTGACTACTTTGGACTACCTTTAACACCCCAATTGATTTAATTATCGTCTTCCAATCTAACAAAAACTTGTCTCCATTTTCATTTTACCTGGCCTGGCTTGGCTCGGCTGTCCTCTCTCTCTTACTCTCTGACAAACATTACCTCGATCACACCTCACCGCTTGTTTGATCTTCCGCTGGCTTTCATCCCTACAACTTCATTCTTATCTTCATTCAAACCTTGACGGCGACCTTTGGATGGTGTTGGACTTGGACTTGGTGGTGCTGGTCATGGACTTTAGCTTCAGCTCCTTTGGTGAGTAGACTATTTTTTTGCTCTTGTTTTGCTTTGCTTTGCACTTCGTTTCATTTTCTGTTGTACTTTGCACTCGGGATTACTTCTACTACTACGAGTACTACTACTACCTTTTCATTCAATTCACTATCACCATTATCATCATCATCATCTTCTTCGACGGCGCTGTGTCGTGCTTCTTTTCGACTTTGCTGCTGTCTCTTATTCTCTCCTCTTCTGCTGCTGCGTCGTAGTTCGGGCCAAAAACGTGCTCTTACCTGTCGAGTTTGATTAGTCCCGCTAACAGAGAAAGACAGACGAGTGCAAAACAGTTTGAGGGAGGGAGAGAGAGTGAGAGCAAAAGATTGAAAGTGCAAACCGTGTCTGTTACCGCGCGCGAGCAAACGAGAAAGTTACCTCATCAGAGAGTTACTCTGATTGACTGACTGACAGACAGACAGAACTCGAAAACTTTCATCTTGAATTTTTCTTCTAATTTGCACTTGAAGTGCTCCAGAGCTCACTCATTTTTTGCCTTGAGCATGACATTCACTTGTTTAGCATTTTTGGCGATACTTGTTTCGCTCTCCTATTCCCAAAATTCGAAGCTTACTTAAATTCTCGATCACTGAATCACTTTTGTGAAGTAATTTCTCTCTTATTCTCGCACATTCTTTTTCACTTCTACCTCACCGTCACCATGACTACTGCGTTTCTATCACGTTTTGGTAGTACCGGTGCATTGCATTGTTGTCTTGTGCTGCTGTTGCTGTTATCCTGAGCACCTCTACTACCACCACCGCCACCACCACAACTACCTCAAACACTCTGACAACAGGTCTACGTCGTCTGCAGCAGTGCAGAGTTTGTAGTCTACTGTCTGCTGTCTGCTGTCTGCCATTACCAGAGCAGCAGCAGCATTGCCAATCTCAAGAGTGCCTCAGTAACCCCGGCATGAGTCATATTGGGGAAAGAGCAAGAGAGAAAAGAGCAAGTTTAGAGCTTGAGAGAGAGAGAGAGAGAGAGAGAGAGAGAGCCAGACAGCCAGCACAAGTCGAGATCGGAGTCTCGAGAGCAGCAGCAGCAGCAGCAGCACCGTTTTCTTCTCTCGTTAGATTCTCATTAATCGCTCGGCTGCAGCTCGTTCGTCGCCGACTCCATCGTCGCCGCTGCTGAAACGAACGAACAAACTGGCAGTGTCAAACGCAGTGTACGAGAAAAGTCTTCTGTGAGAGACTGAAAGACTAAAAAACTTTGCCTCTTTTTCTTCTTTTCTACATTGCCTTCACTTTAGTTTCCCAAAGTTGACAGTTTGACAGACAACTTTCAGCATTTTGCGGTATTCTTCTGATACTCAGAATCTCAACGCTTTCTTAAGTTTTTCTTCAAAAAACCTAAACACCAACTTCTTCTTCTTTACACCGACCACCAGTAAGATCTACTACGAACGAATTTTTGTTGCTTCACTCACTGCCCCACACTGTTCAACTTCAACTCTGACGCTTGCAATGTTCACTTGGACCATCACGAACCGCAAACCTACACCGGACAGCCATCAACTAACTAACTAACTAACTAACTGAATTACAGAATGCAACACAGTGAGTGAATGAGTGAACGAGTGAGTGAATGTGCCCAGCGGTCCATGACCAGACAGATTGCGACTTCGGCAGCAGCAGTAAAACACTGTCACTGTCCAGTCGGAACAGTTTGCAGTTTGCAGTTGCTTTCTACTGTCGCACAGAGCAGCAAACCCATCGCCATTGTCCTCGGTCTTCTGTCTTCTCATTCCTTCTCCTTCTTCTTCAACCAACTTCAACTTCTTCATTGAACCTCGCCCAGTTTGGTGCAGCAGAGCAGGACAACTCTAGCCTGACAGTGTTTCGCTTCGAGAGTACGTCATCCACATTTTTTGCATCCGGTCTTTCTTTCTCTGGTGCGCATTTTTTGCTGCTGTCGAAACTAGGAGGACATTTTTCCCCTTGCTTTTGCACTTGCTCTTGCCTCCTTGTGTAGCCTTGCTCTCGAAACAGACAATCACATTTACCCCAGTGTTCAATATTGTGTTCAAAGCTTTTTGCTGTGTTTTTTCACTCTCCCCGCGTGATTGATGTCGTCATTTGTGTTGCCTACTGAGCACTGTTTGTGACGCTGTTTTGAGCAATCTCATCTCTTGTTCTCCTCTTTTGCTGTTAATTTTTATTTTGTTTTGATTTGATTTGATTTTCACTGCTTTGTTTTGGCTGCTGCTGTACTTGCTGCTTTCCACTCACTGACCTCTGCTATGTTTGGTAAGTGTTGCACTTGCCTGATTTGAAGACTTTTTGCTTTTTTCTACTTTTTGCATGTTCGATTGACGTTTTTATTACCTCTCGTTTGCCTACTTCTTCTCCCCCACTTCACTGCCGCACCACCTTCTCTGCGGCCGTTTTTTATTTTTTATTTACCTGTTTTGCTGCTCCTGCTTTTATATTAACGCCTATTGATCAGCTGTTAATTTATTAACCACAAGTGAGTGAGTAAGTGTGTTTTGACTTTGAACTACAGCTACAGCCACCACCACCACCACTTGCTGAGAGTGTTAATTACCATGCTAATAGATGGGGAAAGGAGTCTCAAGATCGAAGGTCGTCAAAGAGTCTGTCTGTATGTCCCTTTTTGGTGGTGGTGGTGGCGATCAAAGTCGACAGATTTTTTCTTCACCTCTGCTGAAAAAATCGACAGATGTCCACCACCACTTGTCCACCACTACTTTTTGCAGCACCTGGACCACCTTCACCTGAGTGAGACAACAGACTGTTTTTTGCAAAAAAAATCAAGATTTATACTTTATTTGTTTAGCTGGCACCCTAAATTTGGCTGTGGCGGCGGCGGCTTTTGTTTGTTGTTTACCTCCCGCCGCCGACGTTTATCGCAGTTTTTTGGCGCCCTATCATCTTTTGATGGTTTGATTGTTGCGCTGATGCGGCAGCATACTTTCTCTATCTAACTTTATTTAAAATATGCCAATTGAAGTGTAGAAGTAAAAGGCAGCTCAATTTTTGAATGGACTTTTGCTCTCCCTCTCCGTTGTGCGCTACCATTCATTTTCATTTTACTTTTTTTCTTCAAAAAGATCTTCTTTTTCTTTCTTTTCCTTTGCTCTGTGTGTGGTTGACCTCGCTATTTTTTGCGACTAAAAAAAAGTTTTTATTTTTTTGATGATAGGCGCGCACTGGCGCGTAGTAAAAATACTTCTGAATGATACTCGTTATTTTTTTTTCATCAACAGTTCAGGGATTTTTCAACTCAAGTGGTGGTGGTGGTGGTGGTGCACTTTTAATGACCAAAAATGAGCCGAGCTCTAGCTCTTTTTATACACTGCAACTTTACTGTTATCTGATTACTGACTCACTGTGCACTGTTGGCTAAACACTCTCTGTTTCGTTTTCGGTGTGACCTCTTCTTGAGGGAGGGCTGAAAGCCTTTTTAAAGAGATCAGGCAGATTTTTTTCGGAAAGGAAAAAGGTGCCCATAAGGTGCTCAGAGGCCTAATGCGGTGAAAGCCGTTTATACCCTTTGACACCTCCTGCTTCTGATTTTGCTCCTGGCCACACTTTCTTCACTTAAATTATTAACGAAGGAAAAAAAAGAAAGGAGATCTTCTTCAAACTACTTTTACTCAGAAAGAAATTAGCCACAATTTCCGGAACAGCCAGTGCAGTAATCTAGAAGGAGGAGAAGGAAAAAATTAAGACTAGAATTAAAACTTGCGGTAACTTACACGATCAGGCCGAAGGAAACGAACGAACGAACTCCTGAACTGAACTGTGTCCGAGAGGACTTTTTTCCTCCTTTCAACCTTTCTTCTCAGCAGCAGCAGCAACAACAACAATTACCACCGCCGTTGCGTGAGCTAGCTAGCTAGCTAGCCTGCTTTTGCAGTCCTGATGACAAAAAGCTCTGAGAGTGAGGGAAGAGGTCATTAAGGTCTCTCAGCCTTTTTTATTATTATTTCTCCCCACCACCACCAGCCAACCTTTTGCCTTTCTTTCCCCCCTCCCTCCCCAACTAATCGTCAGGCAATCGTCAGAAGGAGCAATTGGTTGGCAAGAAGTGCTTTTGCAGAAATCGTAACAGAGGGAACAAGCAGCAAAAAACTGTTGAGGAAATCTGCATGTGAGTTCTGTGTAGTTGATCAGTAGTCGTTTCGTCCACCTGTTGCTTCACTTGTCGGGCGACACTTTTAGGTGATCGATTGCGAGCAGCGGGGGAGAGGAGCGCTTTGATTGCCCTGAAAGCAGCTCATTGCGCCCACTAATTGGTCACTCTTGCGCGCTCCTTTCCCCCTCTCTTCTATTGATCTCCATTTTTGCACTCTCTCTCTCTCTCCTTTTCTATTGATGACGGTCAGTCAGTCTGTGTGTAAAAGATTGTTTGCATGATGATCATTTGTTTCTGTTTCTTTCTTCCCTCTGTTTGCTTTGTTGTTTCGGGAGTTGTGTTCAATGATCACCGAAAGACAGTCACTTCCTTCCACTTAGCCAAAGTTGTGCTGTGGTGCTCTTGTTTCAGCGAGCGAGTGCGTTTTTAATTTTCCTCTTTTGTGTCTGTTCTTTCCAGGTCTTATCGATCAGAAGGAGTTCTGAAGCGTGAGAGTGATAGGCTGAGTTTAACTTTTTTTTATCGGTCAGCAGAGTTTAATTTCCTTCCTTTCCTTTTCTTCTTCTTCCCCCTCTTTCCTCTTATCATTCTTTGCCACTCTTTCCACCTCCCGAAGAAGAGGGCAATAAGTTTCTTATCGATGGTAGACTCTTTTTTGCTTATCCCTTTTTCTGTTTTTATTTTATCTGCGGACACTCTTGGCTGACCATCTCAAGTTGGCCTTGAAAGACAAATGTTTGTGTTGACAAGGGTGATGGTGGTGGTGGGCGGCAGCTCTTTTTAGCGCTGAAAGGTAAAGCTGAAAAATGTTTTTATTTTTGTTTTGTTCAAGTGACACAGACTACGGCTTAGCGTTTACTTACTGCTCTATTTCCGCGTAATTGAGAGCGACAGCAGCAGCAGCAGCCTGATTTCATTTCATTTCATTTAGTGTTTGCGCTGTAGTAAACGCCGTTCTGCCTACCTTTTTCTGTCTTTCCTTCGTTTGTTCGTTTGTCTTTATTATCGCCAACTTTTTGGGGTCAACTTCTTCTGTTGCAGCTCAAGAGATTGAAGGGCTGATAGGCTCAAGCGGAGTGTTGCTACCGTGTAGACAAACGGCCACCACCACACACTGTCTAGACCTTTGTGTGCTTTTCTTTCTTATCTCTTGTGAGCTCTCGGTGTGACACTTTTTGCTTGCTTGCTTGCTTTCTTGCTTTCTTTTCTCCCTCTCTCCTTTGTCCTTATCCACTCCCAGCAGTACCAGTTTGTAGAGGCTTTTCGCTGGTCTTGCCGCGAGGTAGTGATTTGCTTGACCTAGTGTACGATTTTTGTTCTTTTTATTGCTGCCTTGTTTCTGGTTTGCTTCGAGCAAGTGGTTGGGAAGTTGCTGTATCTGAAGTTGTCATCATTTGCTTGTGTTTCTTCTAATGATTTGCGGTATTCTCTCATTTTTGTTGCCCGTACTTACTTGTGCACGCGTTCAGGTACAGGCAACGAAAGATGCAAATTCATGCTGGTGTGTAGTGCTAATTAGTGCTTTTTCATTTTCATTTCCATTTTTCTTGTTCCTTGTGTCTTTTTAAGAGAAAAATTATTAATTTGTATGCTAAACAAGAGGCAAAAAGTTATGAGGGGAAAAAAGATTGCCATTTTCTCCAAACATAAAAAATGCAAGGAGGCAAAAAGGTAAAACACACACACACACACACACACTGCTAGATAAGCAGCTGCTAATTAGGCAATTGACTAATTAGCGACTTCTAAAGCAGAAGGCATTAACAACTGTGGGCTCGTGTGTGGCGGCGGTGGTGGTGGTTTTAGCCGGGAAAAAGAAGGTGAAGACAGGCAGGCAGCAGCAGCACATCATATCCTCCCTTTTGTGGCGACAATAAATCAACAGCTCGTCAAAAGAGGAGAAAAAGAAGTTAAAGACGTGCAGAGCTAATTTTTACCTTTTTTCATCATCTTTTTTTGTGTGTTACTAAAAAACTTTGCTCTCCGTGTTCTCCCCTCTGTCATCGGCCACACGACGACGACAGCTCAGTTCAGCTCAGCTCAACAGACACACATTTCTTTGACTAATTTCCCCCCAAGTTGTTGCTGAAACAGCAGCAGAAGCAGCAGCAGCTGTAGCTTTGTAATTTTTATTTTGGCTAGCTGCGTCATCATCATCAGCAGCAGCAACAGCAGCTCGGAACTGCCATTTAGTGTGTGTGTGTGTGTTTTGGCTCTGGATCTGCCAGAGAAGAAGAAAATAGTGTCAGAGAGGAGAAGGAAGGAAGGAAGGAAGAAGCTTGATGGTGAAGAAAAGTAAAACCGTCATCGTTTGCTGCTGCTGCTGCTGTCGTTTCTGCACTCGTAAAGTTCCTCATTTTTGCAGCCGCTGCCGCTGCTGTTTACCTAGCTTTTTCCGCTACTTTACTGCTGATTTGTTTTTTGCACAGCTTCTCTCTCGTTATCCACCACACAATCATTTTGATCGGATTGATCAGGCGGCAGCAGCTTTTTGTTGATCTCACTTTCACTTTTGATCTCCTCATTTGGAGAACGAGCGAGGATCATCACCACCACCACCACTTCTGGTCACCATGGTGGTGCGGTAATCACACTGCTCGTGATCGTGCTTAAAGTGGTGGTGGTGGTGGTCATCGTCTTCGTCGTTTGTGTGGTTAGTGAGTTTTTTTCCAGCTCAAAAAGAGTATCTTCTCTCCTTTTTCTGTTGCTTCTTTGGAGTCGATTAGAAGGATTTTATTTTTGCTGCTCTGACACAATAGCCGCTTCGGCAGCGGCGGCGGCGGCAAATCGAATTTTCCGTTGCTGTTGTTTGTGTTATTTATGAGTGGAAAGCAGGACTGCTGAGCTGAGCCGAGCCGATCCGAGAGCTGTGTGCGATAATCGAGCCGTGTGTTTTCTCTCTGTTTTTCTTTTTCTTTATTTTTCCTCTTTTTCCTCTTTACCGTTTTATCTTCATCCTCACTCACAGACACACTCACACAGAGACTGCTTCTTGCTTCGATGAGTGTTTTATTGCCTGTGCTTTCTTTTTGCTGCTTCTTGATGAGAAGTAAACCGCCGCCGCCGCCGCCGCTGCCGACTCTTGTGTTTTGTGTAATCTTTCCGATAGGAACGGAAACTAGAGGAAAGAAAAAGAAAGCAGCAGCAGCACGAGTGCAAATGTTTAATTAGACTTTGTACTTCTTCTTCTGTTTTCCAATTTCACTTGGCAAACGTGTGCTTTGTGTGACTTAGATGTTCCGACTGATAACGGGGACATTTGTTTAGTTGAGCAGTAGTAGTAGTAGTAGTAGTGGTAGTGCACGCCCTCTGCCCTTTGCAGAACAGGGAATAAGTCTCTTGAGACCAAAGATCTGAGAGCTAGGGAGAAAGAGAAAGAAGAGCAGAGGGATAACGATGAATGTCAAAAGGAAGTGAGTTGACTGTTGTTGTGTGCTCTGAGAAGAAAAAGTCTTGAAAACTTCGAGAAAAGATTGTCCGGCGTGTCTGTCATTTGTGCAGGTTATCTTTATCGGTGCTACCTGTTTATGCCTTTGCTGACTACTGCTGTATTGCTGACTTTCTTCTTTTGCTGTGAAAATTTTCAGACCTTGTTTTGTTTGGTCGTTTTTGTCACCAACGCTGCTGCCGCTGCTGCTGCTGCTGCCGCTGTACAATGCGCAATTTGCCGCTGATTGCGCTGATTGTGCGGCGGCCCAGTGTGCCGTCTTCTCCTTCTTTTTAGAAGCTTCTGTTTTCCGTTATCCCATCTTCTTTTTTTCTTTTTCTTTTTCCTGTCTGTCAGTGGCTGCTGCTGCTGCTGCTGTTGCTGCTGTCCGGATAATTACCTCGACATCACACTTACCCGACTTGTTAGATACTTTGCCTGTTTGGCCTGCCCGCTCGTTTGCATCATTACCATCAGCAGCAGCTCCGGTCACTGTTCAGTCGTGTTCTATCTCTGTCCGCTTGTTAATGCATCTGGCGTACTGCTGCTGCTAATCGTTATTATGTGACAACGATGGCAGCTAGAACAGCTAGAGCAACAACATCAACAACGATGACAATAGTTGGCGAGCAACAGGTGGTGGTGGTGGTGGTGGCCCCTCTGCAATTTTCGGTAATCAGGTGGAGGAGGATGATAAACAAAAAAAGATTGGAATAGGCAGAAAAGAAGAAGCCTATCCCTGATAGTTTACATTAGGGTTTCCTTATCTTTTCTTTTCACATTTAAAGTTTTCGAGTCTTCTTCTTGAAACGTGTGGGAAATCGTGAGAGAATATTCTGCACTCTGTTTGCGACAAAGTGTAATCTTTTCTAGAGATTTTTTGTTTTGTTCTCGCTGACTTTTAGTTCTTTCCTCCCTCTTTTTGTTTTCCACCTCTTTTCTTCAGCTGTGGTCGTTGTTGTCACCCCGCTCGCCACAACAGCAGCGGCGGTCGTTGTGGTGTTGTCACCCACAAATTGAGAATGAAAGAGAGAGAGACCTGGACATTTGTGCCAAATCATAAAGAGAGGGAAAAGCTGACAAGCGTCGAGCAAGAAAGTGAGCAAGAAAGATTGAGAGAATGGCGCCATCCATCCATTTTACCGTTGCTATATTTACGCCGTCATTTAGCTCCTGGTTGGCTGGCTGGCTTAGCCAAGACACACTGTGCTGTGTGTGGTGTCCTGTCGTCGAGTATTAATTTAATTACCAATTTCTCTCCCTTTTCTTTCTGTTCTTTCTGTTCTGTTCTTTCACTGAACTCAGCGCTGAGCTTTGCTGGCCCACTTTTCTTTTCTTTCCCTTTTCTTCTTTCCCCGCTAATTCATCTGCTGGCGCTGTTGTGATTGTTGTTGTTGTCGCTGTTGTTTCTGTTCTTGCTGCTGCTGCTGCTGCTGCTGTTGTTGTCGTAGCAGTAGCTATACTTTGTACTAATTGTCCGCGGTCTTTTGCCTTTTTTGCAGACGACTGAAGAAAGCCAACTGAAGACTGGTCACTGAACAGCAGCCAAAGACAAAAGGGGAGAAAGCATTAAGAGCTCCTTTTTGCCTTTTGAGCTGCAGTAGCGGAGTTTTTTGGATGGCGTCAAACTGTCAACTGCTTTGCAGTCCAGCAGCACCAGCAACAGTCAGTTCTGCCATTTCCGCAGCAGCAGTGGACTTTCCTCGGCGGATGGCCCCCTCAGCAAATACCTCCTCCTCCTCTTCCTCCTCTTCCTCAAATTTGATGCAGAGGTTGTCCTCGCATGGTAAGTTTGCGGAAGTTTAAGTGTTGAGATTTTAATACCATTTTTTCACTAGATTCTCTCTATCAACTGCCACCGTCGCCACCTCAGTCACCACCACCACCTCCAGCACAACTATCACCAGCAATATCATTACCTCTAGCACCACCTTCTTCTTTCATTGAAGAGGAAGAAGAAGAAGGAGTTCAACTAGAGTCGATGGACGTCAGCAGGAGCACCAGCAGCGGTGGCAGCAGTCGGAGTGGTCTTCGACTGGGCACTGCCGTCCTCCTATCACCTCATCAGTACCACCACAACCACCACCATCACCCCCTCAAACAATCGACCACTCCTTCGCCCTATTTGACACAGTATCATCACCACCCTCACCCTCACCCTCACCTCCCTCATCAAAGTCACCACCACCACGACCACCTTAAGCCGTCTTCAACAAATATCACCACCACCACTAGCAGCTCTTCAGGGGCCTCGAGTCCGTCCACTGAGCGAAGCAGTAGTGGCCACGTGGAGTCCACCTCTTCAACTCGTCCGCCCTCTTCAGCATCGACGACCACCATTGAGATGGCCAGCTCGCTGCTGGACACTGATGATGAGGAGGAGGAGGAGGATAACGGACATAGCGGCGACTTTATCCGCCACTCTACGCCCAGAAAAGGCGGCGGAGGCGGTGGACTGTCTTCCTCTTCTGATCTTCACCACCTTTCACCTCGACGACTCTCCTCCTCGCTGTCGTCGCACTCTTCAGCGCCCTCATCGACCTCCTCTTCGGGGAACTACACTGCCTCCTCGATGACCTCCTCCTCTTCCTCCTCCTCCTCTTCAACGACCTCATCTTTATCATCATCCTCATCTTCATCATCCTCTTCAACCTCGATATCACTGGCCACCATCCTGGAGGTCTTTCAGCACCCCATCAGCGAGAGCCAGGCCTGGGCCCTCGTCTACCTGGCCGCCCTCTCCCTCCGCCAGCTGGTGACTGATTTTTCTGAATCGAATTTAAACTCTGCTGAGCTGCTAAAACTGGTGGAGGTGAGCGACGTTGCAGATCTCCTGCTGACGCCCACCGGGGCGGTCCACCGAAGTACGTGGCTTCAAACTGGGAGAAAAAGTGTAGCAGAAGGAGGAGGAGGTGATGTGATTGCGGTGAAGAGCGGTCGATCGCTGAACGCCGCTCTGGCCCACTTCTCTGCCCTCATCTACAAGGCGCTCACCTACAGGCTGCTAAAGTCAACTGCAGGAGAAAAGAAGGCTTCAAAAGGTGGTGCTGAAAAGATATCGAGTCAAAAGAGCAGTAATTCTGCTGGAGCTGCTGTCCTCCTGGAGACGAACCTCGACTCGCTGACGTCGGAGTTTGATGATCTGGAGGAGGAGGACGAAGACGAAGACGGAGACCTCGAGCTGGACATCAACAGCGACCTGGAGGCGGTGCTCATCTTCATGATTCGCAGCAAGGACGACGCGCACGCCCACCTCTCTGGTGGTGGTGATGATGATCATGATCAGATGATCACAGTCGGCGGTAGTGGCGGTGGTCCTGAAGAACTCGGCGACGACGAGGGCATCGACGATGGCGATGTGGAGGATGAGGAGGAGGCGGAAGCGGAAGTGGAGGCAGATTTTGTATCCCTCTCAAGCTGCCTCACCAAAAGCGCCCTACCTTCCGTGCTCAGGCGTTGCGAGCGCCACTTTGAGGAGCAGTGGAGTGAGCTGCTGCTGAAGAGCGCCGTGGCCAGCTCGAATGGCCAGAAACATGCCAGTTCGAATACCTCCTCCACTTGTCCCATTCTGACGATGCTCTTTGAAGGACGTTCCAAATCAACCGCAGTGGACGCTCTGGTCTACTACACCGCCGTCACCGAGCAGATGCTCGACGAGTATGTGAAGCTGAAGCAGCTGTTGAAGCAGCTCGAAATTGAGGAGGCAAGAGGAGGCGGTGAAGGTGATGATCACGATGGAGGTATTTATTCAAGTTCTTCACACGGAGGTCAACTCGCCTTTCGCCGCTCCAGCGCTCTTCTCAGCAAAAATCGACACCGATTAAATGCCGCTGAACTCCCGCCGGACACTGAAAGCCTGAAGGTGTGGGCGCAGACGTGGATCAGGGTGATGTCGGAGATGCGCTTTGGGGGCGTTCACCTCCGTCAGGTCAATCGGGCGGAGCCGGATCCGAGGAGTAGGCCCCCACCGGAAGATGGGACTTCTGAGGAGGTAAAGAAGCCTTTCAATGCCCTCCTGGAGCAGATTCGCTCCACCAAGCGGGAACAGCTGCGCAGTAGCAAGGAGGCTCATCCTCAGCAGCAGCAGTCCATGCTGCATCGACAACTCCTGCAGCACTCTCGATCTCTGCCCTGCCTCGACTATCGGCTGACGATCAACCAGGAGGTAATTCAGGCGAAGAAGAACAGCCTGAAGCCGGCGGCGAGGAGGAAGCTGGCGGAGCGACCTCCACCGGAGCCCTGTCTTCACGAGCGGCTGATGGCGGAGATTAAGGACCAGGCCGGGGGAGGTGGTGATGGTGAAGGCCAAAATGGCGGTCAAAGTATGCGACGGAGATTGACCGCCGTGGAGACCATCGTCAAGCCGGACATTGTGGAGCTGTACTTTAAGGAGCGCCGGGAGATGCAGAAGCGGCGGGCTGCTCAGGTAGGAAAATTATTTAAAGAGTTTTGGAGTTTTGCTAACATTTTTCCATTTCATTTTTCTAGTCAAAGTCCTTTCCACGCGTCAAGAGCGCCATTGTCTTGCCGCGAGTCCACTCGCCCACCTTTGTCGCCACCAAAGAGACCTCGGAGCAGCAGCAGCAGCAGCAGAAAAAGCAGTTTTCCATGGACGAGCTGCTCTCTCCTGCCTCAAACTCCTCCTCCTCTTCCTCAGCAAACTCCCTGGTTCGCCTGTGTGGCCGCTGCTCAAGCGTCAACTCTTCCTTCATCGATGAAGAGGTGGATGAAGAGGAGCAGCAGGGCAAGAGAAAAGCCGATGACGGCTTTTCTGTAGCTGTTAAAAATCCTGAAGTAAAAGCATCTGGCGGTTTTCTTCAACGCTTCAGGAGTTTGTCAGTGTCAAAACTGACGAAGCGGAAGAACCAGGCTGCTGGTGAGTGAAATTTTTAAAATGGTTTTTATTTTTGAAAAATTGTTAATTTTTATTTTTTTTTTGTTTTGCAGACGACTCCTTCAACACCTCACTACCTCACACGCCGGAAAAGTCCACACCGACAGCAGCAACGACCTTCACTTTGAACAAGCAACGACGAGCGACCAAAAAGAGCCGACCTCAGTCGGAGCACGCCTTTATCTCCTCAACCGCTTACAGCTCTTCACCGGTGCCACCCTCGCCGCTGTTGACCACCTACAACTCCTCGAGCACCTTTCACCCCCACCCCCACCACCTCGGAAGTTCCTCATCCCGTCACTCGCCCATTCCGGCGCAGTGGATCACCAAACCCTCGGTGAACTCATCATCATTTTCAAACACAAACTCTACCTCAAACTCAAACTACAAAAGCTCTCCTCATTGTCTGCGACACGGCCCCTCCTCCTCCTCCTCCTCCTCCTCCTCTGCGCTCATCTCTCGGGCCACCTCCAATCCGAGCTTTGTCCACTCGGTGGCCGCCTATCCGTGCACCTGTCACCAAGTGGCGGCATCTGCGGCTATTTCTACCAACTCGATCAACTTTGAAGCTTTGCCAGCAAATCCTCCTTCTGTTCCTGCTCCTGCTCCTGCTGCCAGCACTTCCTCTCGCCTCTTCAGCTCGCATTTTCAGGCCAACCTCCACCTTCGACGGTCGTACATAAAGTCCAAAAATCAGCCGTTGACACAGCTGCCACCCCAGTTACCTTCTGCCACCTTTGACCAACTTAGTTCGACCTTTCAGGCGTCCTCTCGCCTAAGACGAGCCAACAGTGTGATGTTCCATTCCCGGGCAGAGCGAACGACTTCAACGACTTCCTCTTCTACGTCTTCAAATGTCCTCACCAAGTCGCAGTCCAAGTGGTCTTTTGGTAATCTACTATCGAAAATTTCCGCCAGCATTGGCGGGCAGCACACACCTGCCAAGGTGAAGCGAGAGTGAAGAGAATGTGTGGAGGGGACACTTTTCACAGGAGTTTTTTTTATATTCATCAGCCTAATGAACTTGTAAATAGCAAATTTTTCATCAACCCTCTTTCTTCTTTCAGCACTTTTTAATTTAACGACTTTTCTTCTTTCTTTTCCTATTTTCTCTCTTTTTTTATCTTGCATCTGTGATTTTCTGTAACCATTTTTCTTTTTCTTTTTCTTCCACTGTCTCATCTTCTAACAGTTGAGTGGCAAGTGGAAACATTTATTTATTTACAAATCTCCTCTGCATTGTTGTGTGCATGAAGTCTGTCAGTCTCACAGCAGAGTCGAGATCACCTTTTTCCCCTTTTCTTTCTCCCCTCCTTTTAAGTAGTAAAGGACTTCAATAATAAAAGCTAATTTAATTTACCTGTGTTTGCGGTTTTTCGCACACTTTAGCGTATAATTTTCCAGGAATTTGAAGCACTGCAATTTTAAATTTTAATTTTAATGAAATTGTAAAGATAAACATTTTTATTTTTTTTTGTTTTTCAATTTGCTTGTCAGAATGCGTTGCTGTAATTTATGTCTAAAAACAGCAGTATTTGTCAACTGTTTGGGTTTTGCATTTAGTCAACAAACAACAAAAGAAATTCTAACTTCAAACTTATCATCAACTAAATCCGCTTCATTCTCCACTTTACTGGGAAAAGAAGTTGATACAGAAGTTGATAACACTGAAAACAGTGAAAACGATCACAGCAAACACGACGACGTTGACCCGAACACCTTCTCCGTCTTCAGTCGAGCAGCTTTCTAAGAACTTTAGAGAAGCGGCTTCTAGTATGTCACACCTTCCCCTTAATGCCACCACACAGTCGCTCTTTACCGCTTTCTTCCGCCGTTTTGGCAGCCACTACAGCTACCAGATGACTTTTGGCAATGTGACCCGAGTGAGCACGCTGCTGGAGATTGGCTACTTTAAGGCAAATAACAGAACAAACATTGAAAAATATCTTGAGCTAAATGCACAAGGGTTTTTGGCAGATGTGCCGAAAAAGTTCATGGAGCACAGTCGCTCAAATAGAAGCAGGTTTGGAGGCGGAAATGCTGAAGAGTTCCGGCTAAAGGTGCCTGTTTTGCCCGTTCTAAAGCCTATTCACGATCTTCTGCGAGAGTGTAAAATTATTACCAAGGAAGAGGAGGACTCTGTTTGGAGGCCAGCTTTGGATGGGTACCTCTTTGAGTACGAGCTGCGGCTGATTCGAGATGTGTTGACCGCTTTTGAGGGTGACTCTTGCTCTGAGTTGTGCTCACTGACCGACCTGCACCAGAGGGGCGTGAACAACCTCCGTTTTACCGAGCAGTACCTCGCTATGAAGCCGTTTCCCGACCGAAATCTACCACTGTACAGCAAAGTACCTGGTGGTTATCGGGATCGCATTGAGTGGCACCTGGGTGACTGCATCTCCTCAAATAGAGAAATGTTCCCGGGCAGTGTTGCTAATAAATAGACCAAAACCGTTTGCAGTTTCAAAAAATAAATTCAAGCGAAAGTTGTAGTTAAAAATAAAATAAAACAGTTTTTTGTATAAAATAGTTTTAGGTAATACAATTACTTGGTAGTGAAATAGCATTTAGTTTTTAAAGTTAATCTAAAGTTTTTTAGTTTTTTGTGTTTTTAGTTTTTCAACTGTCTGCTATCAGTATGTACTGCTATAAACTTTGCCAAAAACCAGCAGTACTTTTCTGCTGTTTGTATTTTGCAATCAGTGCTGGTCAAAAAATACAAAAGAAAACCTGTTTAAACTTATCATCACAAAAATCCTCTTCATTCTCTTTGCCGCAAAAGGAGGGCACAGCAGTTGATAATAAAAGTAAAAATGATGACAATGATGACAATGACAGCAACGACGACGACGACGCTGATCCGGACACCTTTTCCGTTTTCAAATATCTCGCCTACGGCATCGACGTCACACGACACTCACTGACCAGCGACAACCCGGAGCGGAACTTCACCACCAATCTTCTGAAGCCGTTGTTTCGTTTTCGCCCGGGGCGAGATGTCTGGAACAATTTAACGCTTCCAGATTACATTTATGCGCAAATATCAGAGGGCATTTACGAATTCACCAACATTACCAAACTGGACACTTGGTGGGACACCGTTCCTGGGTCACTTTTTCTGCTCTACGATCACAAGGGCACTTCGGCTCAGTTTTCAGGCAACTTTTTACAATTGTACAAACTGGCAAATAGCCAAGGAATGGTGGCCATTCAGGTTTGAACAAAGCTTGCTTTAATTTAAACCATTCAAACAAACATTACTAAAAAGCCTTTTTTTGTTTTTAACACTTTTTTTCTTCAGACACTTAAAACAACTACATTTTTTGGCGCCATGGTAGAGAGTGGAAATGTGACTGTGCTAGCAAAAAACTTCATCAAGGCGGCCACCAGACTGGCACACCTTCCCTTCAACGCCACCACGCGGCCGCTCTTTTACGCCTTCTTCCGCCGTTTTGGAACCCATTTCCACGACCAGTTGCATTTTGGCTGGGTAACCAGGGTAATCACACTGCTGGAGGTAGATTACTTTAGAGCGAAAAATCAAGATGATTTGCAAAATATTCTAAAAGCAAATGCAAACAACTTTTCAGTCCCAGAAGAGTTTAGTCGATTCACCCGCTCAGCGTGGAGCAGTTTTGGCACTGGAAACAGAACAGAAGTTGACTTTCGCACTAAAATCCCAGTAGAAACAGATTTGTGGCCCATCACCCATCTTCTTTCTGGGACAGGAATTATTACCGGCAGTGAACGGGATAGTTTCTGGACGCCCGCCCTGAACACGTACCTGTTTGAGTACGAACTGCGGTTAACCCGAGATGTGTTGACCACCTTTAAGGGCGACAATCGCTCTGAATTGTGTGCAAAAGATGATACCACAAGAGGCGTTGGTAATCTCCGCCGAACGGAAAAGTACCTTGCCATGAAGCCCTTTCCCGATCGGAACATTCCCGAGTACTACAAAGTGCCCGGCGGCTACCGGGATCGCATTGAGTGGCACCTGGGCGTCTGCATTCCCTCACATCGATATCTGTTCAATCAGAAGGACGTCAGCCCGGACACTTTCTTTGCCCTGAAATACTTCAGCTACGGCGTCGAACTGACCCGACACTCGCTGACCAGCGACGACTCTACGCGAAACTTCACCACCAACCTTCTTTTGGAGCCGTTGTTCCGGTTTCGGCCGGGAAATTTTTCTTGGAGAAACGTTACGCTGCCCGACTACCTGACCGAGTTTGATGACCGGTTTTACGGCAGCGATATTGTCTACTACCTGGACAGCTGGCGGGAAACTGAAGAGCCTCACTCACTTTCACTGCTCAGCGACCACGCCGACACCTATCAATTGTGGCCGAGCAATTTTTCGAGGACTTATCTAAATGCAAATCGTCAGGGGCTGGTCGTTGCACAGGTAAAGTGAAAGGTTTTTTGTTAGTTTAATTGGCAATTTGTAATTACATTTTTTTATTGCCAGGTTTTATTCTCATCGATCCTTTTCAGTTTTACCGTACAAACCAATTACGTTAGTTTGCTGTTTATTAACTTTCGAGAGGAGGCCACTAAGTTGGCGTATCGCTCTTTTGACGCCAACACGCGGCCACAATTTTATGCCTTTTTTCGCCGTTTTGGCACTCACTTTAACTACAAAATTTCTTATGGCAAACTGACCCGATTCACCACGTTGTTAGAAATTAACTTTTACAGAAAGAATAAAAGATCAAGCTTGGACCTAATGCTGATCAATCAAAAAAAATCAAACGGTGCACCGAAAGAGTTTTACAATCATAGCCGCACAGTTGTTAGCCACTTTGGAGGTGGAAAGGCAGGCGACAGTGCTTCAACGCTGATCCAGTTGACGGTGCCCGTTAAAGTCACACTTAAACCTATCTACAGTCTTCTCAAAAGTACGGGAATTATCTACGGAAAAAAGGCGGAAACTGAGTGGAGTCTCGCCCTAGAGACGTACCTGTTTGAGTACGAGCTGCAGTCAATCCGAGATGTGTTGACCGCTTTCGACGGGGACTCTCGTTCTGAGCTGTGCTCACTAACCGACCTTCACCAGAGGGGCGTTCACAACCTCCGTTTCACCGAGCAGTACCTTGCTATGAAACCTTTTCCCAATCGCAACCTGCCACTGTACAGCAAAGTACCTGGCGGTTATCGGGATCGCATTGAGTGGCACCTGGGCGACTGCATCCCCTCAAATAGAGACATGTACCCAGACGATGTTGCTAATAAATAGACCAAACAAAAACACTTGCAGTTTTAAAAAGTAAATTTTAAGGAAAATTTTAATTTAAAATAAAATAAAACAGTTTTTATGTTTAAAATAGTTTTAGGTAATGCAATTACCTGGAAACTACAGTTGCATTTAGTTTTTATAAAGTTAATCTGGAGCATTAATATTTTTTGTGCTTTTAGTTTTTCAACTGTCTGCTATCAGTATGCACTGCTATAAACTTTGCCAAAAACCAGCAGTACTTTTCTGCTGTTTGTATTTTGCAATCAGTGCTGGTCAAAAAATACAAAAGAAAACCTGCTCAAACTTATCATCACAAAAATCTTCTTCATTCTCTTTACCGCAAAAGGAAGGCACAGCAATTGATAATAAAAACAAAAACGATACTGCTGAAAACGGAAATGACGACATTAATCCGGACACCTTCTCCATCTTTAAGTACTTCGGCTACGGCGTCGATCTGACCCGGCACTCACTGGCCAGCGACGACCCAGCGCGAAACTTCACCACTAACCTCCTGGAGCCGTTATTCCGCTTTCGCCCGTCAAAAAACATTTGGCGTAATTTAACACTGCCGAACATCATTTGGGATACTGTATTCAAAACTGATACAAACCTCGTTGACCCCTATGTTTTGGACATCTGGGAAAACAACAAGGAAAGTGGCGTTGTCTGGCTCACTAACCACGACGAAATTTATCGGAAGTTTCCAGCCAATTTTTCGTCACTGTACTTGACAGCAAATCACCAGGAGAGAGTGGCTGCACAGGTAATTCCCCCGTTTTCAGTAGAAATAATTTTTATTTATAAGTTTTTGCAAATTTTTTTGCCGTGCTTTGGTACGGATATTCCCCATCTTTCTCCAAATGACAAATTTTCCAAACAGACTTTAGTGCTGCACATTTACTTGAATACTTTTGTAAAAATAAACGACGTCAGTTTGCTGTCAAAAAAACTGGTGAAAGAGGCCACTGCCCTGGCGCACCTTCCCTTTGACGGCACCACGCGACCGCTCTTTTACGCTTTTTTCCGTCGCTTTGGCACCCACTTCAACTACCAGCTGCATTTTGGAAGGCTGACCCACATTAGAACACTGCTGGAAATTGACTTTTACCAGAAGTACGGAAAAACGAAAATGAAGAGCATTCTAAAGAAGTACGCAATTAATGCTACTGACGACACAATTCCGGCAGAGTTCCACAAACGCAGCCGCTCAGTGGCTCACCACTTTGGGCGGGGCAACGGCGAGGGCGACCACTTCCGGTCACTGGTACCGGTGTTCGCTGATGTGCTGCTCATTCACGATCTTCTTCGGGAGACAAAAGTGGTTCCTAATACGGAAGCCATGGAGCTCGCCCTGAAGACGTACCTGTTTGAGTATCAGTTGCGGTCAATTCGAGACGTGCTCATTGCTTTTAAAGGCGATTTTCGATCTGAGCTGTGCTTCCAGGAACGCCCAAAAGCCGGCGATAATCTCCGCCTGACAGAGGAGTACCTCGCGATGAAGCCCTTTCCTGATCGAGGCAGCCTGTGGGACAACAGCACCGAGCCGGGAGGATACCGGAAGAGCGTTGCGTGGCACCTGGCCTACTGCGTTCCCGCTAATCGGGATCAGAACAACCTCAATCCGGACATCTTCTCCGTTTTTAAGTACTTCGCCTACGGCATCGACGTCACCCAACACTCACTGACCAGCGACGACCCGGAGCGGAACTTTACCACTAATCTTCTAGATCCGTTGTTTCGTTTTCGTCCAGGGTGGCAAGTTTGGAACAATTTAACGCTGCCTGATTACATTTATGAGCGTGTATCAGAGAGCATTTTTGAATGGACTAACATCACCATACTGAACACTTGGTGGAACACTGTTTCCGGGTCGCTTTTTCTGCTTTACGATCACATGGGCACTTCTGCGCAGTTTTCAGGCAATTTTTCACAGCTGTACCAGCTGGCAAATCACAACGGAATGGTGGCCATTCAGGTTAGAGCAGCATTTGCTTTTATTTTAACTAAAACCATTCAAAAGAACGATTACTAAAAAACCTGTCTATTTTTTTACTTTTTTCTTTCAGACACTAAAAACAACCACGTTTTTTGGCGTTATTGTAGAACATGGAAATGTGACTGTGCTGGCAAAAAACTTCATCAAAGAGGCCACCAGTCTGGCGCACCTTCCCTTCAACGCCACTACGCGGCCACTTTTTTACGCATTTTTCCGCCGCTTTGGTACCCATTTCCACTACCAACTGCATTTTGGCTGGGTAACCAGGGTCATCACCTTGCTGGAGGTAGATTACTTTAAAGCGAAAAATCAAGATGACCTGCGAAACATTTTTGAGGCAAATGCGAACAACTTTTCAGTCCCCAAAGAGTTCAGTCAGCTCAGCCTCTCAGAGTGGAGCACTTTTGGCACTGGAAACAGAACGGAGGCTGATTTTCGCACTAAAATCCCAGTGGAAACAGATTTGTGGAACATCACCGACCTTCTTTCGGGGACTGGAATCATTACAAACAATGAACTGGAAAGCTCTTGGGCACCCGCCCTAGACACATACCTGTTTGAGTACGAGCTGCAATCGATTAAAGACGTGCTGACCACTTTCAAAGGCGACAATCGCTCAGAACTGTGCGCAAAAGAAGATAAAACAAGAGGCGTTGGCAATCTCCGCCGGACAGAGGAGTACCTCGCCATGAAGCCTTTTCCCGATCGGAGCATTCCCGAGTACTACAAAGTGCCCGGCGGCTACCGGGATCGCATTGAGTGGCACCTGGGCGTCTGCATTCCCTCCCATCGATATCTGTTCAACCGGAAGGACGTCCACGCGGACACCTTCTTTGCCCTCAAGTACTTCGGCTACGGCGTCGACCTGTCCCGACATTCACTGACCAGCGACGACCCCACGCGGAACTTCACCACCAACCTTCTTCCGGAGGCGTTGTTCCGTTTCCGGCCGGGAAGCTTCTCCTGGGACAATGTGACGTTGCCCGACTACCTGACCGACCTTGATGACCGGTCCTATGGAAGCGCTATTGTGTACTACCTGGACAGTTGGAGAGAGGCTAAAGAGCCACACCCACTTTCACTGCTCAGCGACCACACTGAAACTTATCAACTGTGGCCGAGCAACTTTTCAAAGACCTATTTAAATGCAAATCGTCAGGGGCTGGTGGTTGCGCAGGTAAAATGAAGGGTTTTTTTCGTTAACCTTATGAGCAGTTTTTATTGGTTTTTTCTCCCTTGACAGGTTTTATCTTCATCGATCATTTTTAGCTTTACCGTAAAAACCGATTACATCAGTTTGCTAGAGAAGAATTTTAGAGAGGAGGCCAACAGTTTGGCGTTTCTTCCTTTTAACGCCACCACGCGGCAGAAATTTTACGCCTTCTTCCGCCGATTTGGCACCCACTTCAACTACGAAATCTCCTTTGGCGGGCTGACCCGGCTCACCACACTGCTGGAGATTGACTTCTACAAGGAGAATAGAGGATCAAACTTGGACATGATGCTGATCAATCAGCTGAAGTCAAACGGTGTGCCGAAGGAGTTCTACGATCATAGCCACACGGTTGTCAGCCGTTTTGGAGGTGGAAAAGTGGGCGACAACGCTTCAACGCTGATCCAACATACGGCGCCCGTTAAAGTCACTCTAAAACCTATCTACAGTCTTCTCAAAAGTACGGGAATCATCTTCACAGAGAAACAGGAAGTTAACTGGAATCTCGCCTTAGAAACTTACTTGTTTGAGTACGAACTGCGGTCAATCCGAGATGTGTTGACCGCCTTTGATGGTGACTCCCGCTCTGAGCTGTGCTCAATGACTGACCTGCACCAGAGGGGCGTGAACAACCTCCGTTTTACCGAGCAGTACCTCGCTATGACGCCCTTTCCCAATCGCAGCCTGCCACTGTACAGTAAAGTGCCCGGTGGTTATCGGGATCGCATTGAGTGGCACCTGGGCGAGTGCATCCCCTCAAATAGAGACATGTACCCGGGCAGTGTTAATCAAACCAAAGAGATGTGACATTTTGTTTTTCTAAAGAAACATTTATTAATTTGAAAAAAACTAAATTAAATGAAAAAACAGTTATGCTTAGATTTTTTGTGTAATTTTTCAAAAATGTAAAATTGCATGAAATTTTACATTTGTTGCAACATAAATTGTGTTTCTAGGAGTTTGATTGCATAAACATAAACAGCTGCATATAAAAACTTGTGCAAAAACTAAATTTTACAATTCAAAAAAAATATAACAAAAAATTGTTGAGATAACTTAGCAAAAAAGATGAATACCAATTCATTTCAATTTATCAAACTTATTTTTATTTTAGGTGCTCTTTTTGGCTGTCAAGCTGCCGTCAAAGGAGACAATCCAGATGACTTTCCACTCTTCAAGTACCTCGGCTACGGCATCGACGTCACTCGAACGACGCTGAACACTGAGGAAACGGAACATGACTTCACCACCAACCTTCTAGAGCCGATTTACTCCTTCAAAGCTAGTGGACGATCCTACCGACTCCCTGCGACTGACATTGAAGTTCCGCTGCCCGATTTTATCGACCCACCAATGGAGTACCCGATGACCTCTCCCCGAACAAACATCTTTGACAAGTTGCTCGATTACGAGCTGCTGCTGAAGCCAGAAGACGACTGGGGCTACTTTCCATTAAATTATTCTCAACAATACCTTCAGGACCGGGACGCCGCGGACAATCGTAAAGTTGGAGCTCAGGTAAAACTAATCAAAATTGTTTTAAAAAAATTTTAACACTTAAATTTACTTCATTTTCAAACCAGACCTCCATCACCCAAACTGATTTTTCCGCCATCGCCTATCGCGATTTAAAGTACTTTTCACCGGCATTTGTTGAGGCGGCCAAGGCAACGGGAAAGATAGAAGGCATCAGAGACCTGTTGAGTCTAAAATGGCACGAACACACCTTCAATGACTTCTTCCGCCGCTTCGGCACTCACTTTAGCCGGCAGATGTACTTCGGTGAACGCCTCCGACTGGCCACGCACATTGAGCCGGAGTACTTTCACCAGAACCTAACGAGAAACCAGGCGGAAAACTACCTGGAGATGCTTGCCTACGGAGGCGGAAACTCCTCTCTAGTTCCGCAGGAGTTTACCGAGCACAGCTGCTCAGCGGTGGCCCTGTACGGAAATCTGAGCGCCAAAACGGTGGACAGCATTGTACCGGTCGGGTCGGTAATTAAGCCCATCTACGAGCTGGTGAAGGAGATCCCTGGGGTGACCAACCTGGCCGGTTGGAAGTTGGCCCTAGATCTCTACCTATTTAACTACAAAATGCGATCAATCAAGGAGATAGTGCGCTACTTTAAAGCAGACGTTGATAACTCGCTGAAGTCGCTCTTTTGCGACGCCGTAAATCGTCATCTGATGGCAGCTCACGGAGAGTCCTTCCTGAAGCAGTACATTGAGTTGAAGCATGGAAAATCAGCTGACAATGGTGGTGGAAGTGGCTCGCTTTCATTTTCTAATGTTTTTTGCTGAATTGCTAAAAAATGTTATATTTTATTGCGATTTTATTTGTAACTTTAATTTTAACAATAAAATGATGCAATTTTAAATTGAATTTTTTCAAAAACTAAAATGATCAAATGAAAGGTTGCAAAATGTGAAAGTGACCTAGAAAAAACATTTTGTAACTAGTAAAAAAGATGAAACATTTTACTGCTGAAAAAAGCAGTAAAACTACAAAACCTTTTACTTTTTTTTGAACATTGTTGCAATTTTTTACAACAAAATTTAAATTAATTTTGCCATTCTAGCAAACAGCAGATACGCTCGCATGCATTGAAAATGAGCGCTAAAACATTTTAAAATTAAAACTACTTTTCACCTAAATATACAAAAATTGTTACAATGTACAATTTTGGCCTTTATTTTCAAAGTCATCTTTTTCAGCTGTTGTTCATCAGCTGTACAATTGCCTACTTTTGCACAACAGCATCAACAGTAAAACAATCATCACCAACAACTTTATCACCGCCAGCATCAGCAGAGCTTTCCTGTCCACTACATCTTCAGATCAATGAAAACACCCAACCCAAAATCATCGTCAGCCCATCACGGTGGACATCACGAGGCGACAACTCGAATGGAGACGACCCTAAGCTCTACTCCGTCTTCAAGTACCTCGGCTTTGGCTTTAACGTGGCCAGTTTTCAGCTGTTCAGCAATGAGAGCGAGCGAAACTACAGCACAACTGACCTGGGTCCGCAGTTGCTTCTTTTTCGCAATAGCAGCGCTCAGTTCGCTGTACCGGAAACGGGCGGAAAAGTGGTGCTAAATGTGCCCACCTTGGTGGAGGGCAAGCCAAAGGCCACTTTGCTCCTGTACACTACTGTACAGCTGTTTGACAATTGGACCGAGCTGATCAACGGCAGCAGCAGCAGCAGCAACCTCTTTCAGCCTAATTACACTGACGCGCTGATTGCACTTCCGCTCAACTTTTCAAGACAATACCTGCAGGCAAATGCCCTGGGTGTGATTGCTGCTCAGGTACAAAAAAGGACTAAATATTTTGCACTTTTAAACTAAAAAAAATTTTACTTTTTAGACAGTGCAAGTGCGCAGCATCTTTGAGGCTTCCCTTAAAAGGGAACTCCAAGTGGCGGATTTTACCGACGGTTTCTTTGGAGCAATGACTAAAATGTCTCAGTTCAAGGTGTTTGACGAAAAATCAAAAACCGCATTCTACAGCTTTTTCACCACTTGGGGCACGCACATGGTGAAGAAGGTCGGCTACGGCGGCCGACTGTACGCGAACACGCTGATAGACCCGGGGTACTTTAAAAACGTCTCAAGGGCAAACATTACCGCCTACTTGAGCGGAATGATCGACCTGCCACTCGATGATAACAAAACAACCGAAGCAGCTGTAAACGAAACGGTTAACACTTTACCGCCGAAAAACTTCACCAAGTACAGCCGCTCCCGCTTCAACAGCTACGGCTCGGTGGTGAACATTACCAACTCTCAAAATCTTTCCGTTGCAATGCACAGGGCCTGGCACTCGGGCGTCCCCTGGAACGTGGCGCCCATCAGCCTGACGCTGGCGCCCATCTACGAGCTGCTTGCCAGCCAGAGCCAGGTGCCGCCCGCCACCTGGGCTCTGGCGCTGGACACCTTCCTCTTTGAGAAGCTCGAGCTGAGGTCAATTCAGGAAGTGTTGACCGCCTTCAGGGGTGACGCCCGATCGGAACTGTGCGCCGATGTGGACACCCACCTGAGGGGCGTTCACAACATACGTTTCACTAAGCAGTACCTGGAGATGGCGCCCTTCCCCAGGCGAGATCTGCCGCTGTACAGTAAGGTGCCGGGCGGCTACCGGAACCGAATCGCCTGGCATCTGGGCGCCTGTATACCGGCGAATCGGGCGATGTTCCGCAAGGAGGAGGGTGATCCGTTGCCGGAGAACTTTTAATTCAACTTCGTTTTAAACTTTATCAAAATACAAATATTTTAACGTTTTTTGCCGTTACTTTTCCGAGTCGATCCAGCTCTTGACGTTTGGATCAAAGTCGACCTGGTTTTCCGGCCTCGCCTTCCAAATCCCCTCAACTTGTAATCCTGATTCGTAGAGCTGTTTCAGCAGCGGCCACCGCTCAATGTCCAGCCGATAGCGGCCCGCGTTGACCACCTGAGGCACCAGACAGATGTCGGCCACTGAGGGGCGGTCACCGATGGTGTGACGACCTGGGAGGCCTAACTTTTTTAGCAACTCTTCTAGCTGGCTAAACTTCGTCTCGATCCAGTGCTGGCTAAAGTTGAGGGCCGCCTCCCGGTCGCCGCCATTCCGCTCGGCGTAGACCTTCATCATTCCGCTGTTCTGCAGCGGCTGAATGCCGCTGACGATCATCTCGGCGATGGCGATGGCGTAGGCCCGTTCAATCGGGTCAGCTGGGTAGACGGAGTGTGTCTCCGGGTGGGCTCGGTCCAAATAGTCGATGATGGCCAGAGATTCAAAGAGGGTGAGCGTGGATTTCCGGGTGCCGCCGCCGCCGTCCGTAGATGACGTGATGGTTTCCACAATCAGAGCGGGAACGGTCTCCGCCGGGTTCACCGCCTTGAAGGCCGCCGAGTGCTGCTCGCCGCTGTACAGCAAAACTGGCCGGTACTCGTACTTTAGCCTCTTGTGTTCGAGCATTGAACGGACTCGCCAGGAGCAGGAGCTTCGAGCGGCGCCGTAGAGGATGTAAGTTGTCGTTGTTGTTGTGTTATTGGTGGTGGTGGAAGTCATGGTGAATATTTTTTCAAGTGAAAAGTTGATGAAAACTGCTTTTATACAACAAAAAAATATGTTTAAAGTAAAAAACCCAGCGATTGATTTAGTTGCGCTGAATGACAAATAAAAAATAAAACTCAATGAAATAAAATGTGTGTCAGTGATGTCTCACTGACAAACGTTTTTTTTGTCCACACTTTGTATTGTGACAGTCGCAGCAGCAGATGCGACACGATGAATAAAGATAAATAAAGGATATCATTTTAGTGTTGTTGGAGGTGGTGATATGGCGTGAAATAAGGACGCAACAACTGTTAATAATGCTGACAAAAAATGAAAGAAAATGTAAACTAGCATTTTTATCACTGATACTTTTTTGATAGTGCAAAACTGCATGTGAGCTGATTTTGCAAGCAATTAGCGATGTTCAGCACTTAAATGCCAAAAGAATAATTTAAGTTTAAATAACAAAACATGTAGTGCCACCTGCATCAACACTTCACAGTCAACATGCACTAGGGCACATATCAATTGAGAAAGGCAAGACCGGATTGGCTAATTCACTAGGACCCTAGGGACAAATGAGTTGTTGTGGGGAGAGAAAGTGCAGAGTGACCACAGTCAGTCGACTTGCTCAGTGGTGTTTGTTTTGATTTGAGCCGTTCACATTGTCCACTTCGTTTTCAGCTGCTGAATCTAATTTTTTATTTCTTTCCATTTGATTTGTTGTTTGCTTAACCAGTTACAGAGGAAAATGTCTGACACTGAGCAGCTATTTGGAACTGACGGTGACATGTACGACGAGTTTAATTGTGAAAATAATGATGAAGAAAATGGTGAAGAAAAGAATAAGAGAATAGTGGTGAAGGAAGAAAACGATTCAGAGACTGATTTCGATGTTTTAGAAAGTGTCGATCAAACAGCAGGAAATGGTAAGTGGTGGGCGATTGATATTTTTAACTTTACTCATTAACTTTTTTTAAATCAACAGAAACAAAAATCAAAACTGAAGAACAGGATGAAACGTCAATTGATATGTTTGACGATGAGTTTCATTTTATTATGGAAAATGATTTTGCTGCTACTGCTGAAAATGTCAATGAAGTTAGTGAGGAATTGAGTGAGAATGAAAAATCGGAAACTGACTCTGATGCCACTGAAACTGATGATGAGGATTATGAAGCAGTCAGTGGTGAGTGGGCAGTGGGTGGGTTTATTTATTCTATTGTGTAACATTTTCATTCTGCAGAAATTATTCAGCCAACTGAAGCGGTGGTTAATGAAAACTCAAACAGTGCCTCCGGTGAACAACAAACAAACCAAAGTCAAAGAAAAGACAAAGCGCACAAGTGTCAGCAGTGCCACAAAAGCTTTGATTATCCATCTAATCTTAAACAACACCAACTGGTGCACACTGGCGATCGACCGCACAAATGCACAGAGTGCTCCAAATCATACACACAACTTGGTCATCTCAAAACACACCAAATGGTGCACACTGGCATCCTGCCGCACAAATGCACAAATTGCTCTAAAGTATTCAAAACCAAAAAGGAACTCAAAACACACCAATTGGTGCACACTGGCGTCCGACTGCACAAATGCACAGTGTGCTCCAAATCATTCAAACTGATTGGTCATCTCAAAACACACCAACTTGTTCACACTAGCGTTCGAGCGCACAAATGTATCGTTTGCTCCAAATCGTTCACACATCTTTGGAATCTCAAAACGCACCAAAAAGTTCACAGCAATTCTAGATCATTTCAATGCACAATTTGTCAGCAAACATTCAAACACAAACATGCCATCAAAAAACATCTTCAAGCTAAACATTCACAGTAAAGCTATTTTACCTGCCTGCATTATAACATAAACATTTGCTGTTTAAACCATTTTTCTCCTTTTCCTTCCACTGAACATTATTTGTAATCTATTTAGCAACTTTGAAAATAAAATCATTTTTTAAAAAACAATGTTTATTTTTGCAATAGTATTTGCAAACACTACCGACACCTGTTGCTAGTGAACAACAGCAAGTCAGCTGTTTAAAAAACTGTAAAGTGAAAAAGACAGACAGTTTTTCAAAACCATCGATACCTGGACAACTGCAAAACAATCGAGAAAGGCCGGTTCGGCACATGCACGTGGGCCCTAGGGACACGTGAGTTGCAGTAGAAAGTGAAAGAGAGAAGGAACACAGGCAGTTGGCTTGCTCAGTGGTATTTGTTTTGGTTAGAACCGTTCATTTTGTCCACTTCGTTTTCAGCAGCTGAATCTAACTTTAATTTTTTCCATTTGATTTGTTGTTTGTCTAATCAGTTTCAAAGGAAAATGTCTGACCCCGAGCAGCTGTTTGGAACTGACGGTGACATGTACGACGAGTTTGATTGTGAAAATAATGATGAAGAAAATGGTGAAGAAAAGAATAAGAGAATAGTGGTGAAAGAAGAAGAGGATTCAGAGATTGAGAACGATGTTTTGGAAAGTGTCGATCAACCAGCAGGAAATGGTAAGTGGTAGGAAATTGATACTTTTATAACTTAACTAAAAAACTTTTTTTAAATCAATAGAATCAAAAATTAAAACTGAAGAACAGGATGAGACGTCAATTGATATGTTCGAAGATGCGTTTTATTTGATTATGAAAAATGAGTTTGCTGCTACTGCTGAAAATGTCAATGAAGTGAATGAGGCATTGAGTGAGAATGAAGAATCAGAAACTGACTCTGATGCCACTGAAATTGATGATGAGGATTATGAAGCAGTCAGTGGTGAGTGGGCAGTGGGTGGGTTTATTTATTCTATTGTGTAACATTTTCATTCTGCAGAAATTATTCAGCCAACTGAAGCGGTGGTTAATGAAAACTCAAACAGTGCCTCCGGTGAACAACAAACAAACCAAAGTCAAAGAAAAGACAAAGCGCACAAGTGTCAGCAGTGCCACAAAAGCTTTGATTATCTATCTGATCTCAAACGACACAAACTGGTGCACACAGGTGTTCGACCACACAAATGTATCGTTTGCTCCAAATCATTCACGCGAATTGATCATTTCAAAGAACACCAACTGGTGCACACTGGTGTTCGACCGCACAAATGCACAGAGTGCTCCAAATCGTTCACACGTCTTGGTCATCTCAAAATACACCAACTAGTGCACACTGGCGTCCGACCGCACAAATGCACAGTATGTTTCAAATCCTTTACACAACTTAGTAATCTCAAAACGCACCAAACAGTTCACAGCAACTCTAGACCATTTCAATGCACCATTTGTCAGCAAGCCTTCAAATGCAAGCAGGATTTACAACGCCACCTTCGAGCTAAACATCCGCAGTAATACTACCATACCTGCCTTCTTTATGGACATCTTTCTTTTAATTTTACTTATTTTAACTTGTAATTCAGTAATTTAACTAACAGTAAACTATTTTGCAAAAAACCTATCTTATTTATCATTACATTAAACACAATTTAAACTTTCAAGCAAACAGTTTATTAAATGAAATCTCAGATAATAAAATTGAAAATTTGTTTTTTACAACCTCATATCCAACTAATCAGGTTTTATTGATGCAAAAATTGTATAATAGTAAAACAGACAGTTTCTCAAAACCATCGATACTGGGACAATCGCAAAAC
>JAALOO010000375.1_pt1 | contig 39828 bp, 33 predicted proteins | sample 7257641 | NCBI WGS metagenome assembly JAALOO01 (sample SAMN14085613, study PRJNA598686) | mite metagenome | biome: ENVO:01001000; feature: ENVO:01001002; material: ENVO:01001226; isolation source: single female mite from University of Michigan culture on fish food culture... ...
CTCTCTCTCTCTCTCTCTCTCTCTCTCTCTCTCTCTCTCTCTCTCTCCTCGCTTTGCCTAGTAATGCAAACAGGTGCTGCTGTTGCTGTTGCTGTTGCCGGTGACGGCACAAAATGACAAGGATAGTACAACATCATCGCCACCACCACCACCAGCGCCAATGGTAATAAAAGGTGCGGGAAGAAAAAAAATGAGCGAGAGAGATGAAAAGAGGAGTCAAATAAAAAAAAATAATAACCAACCACTTTGTGAGACCGCGACACTCGATTTGCTGCAGATTTGCCACCAGCACTAAATGTCAGCGCACAGTGGTCGGAAAAGTTTTTACCTCGTATTTTTGCTTGGTTACGTGCCAGCTCTGAGCTGATGGTCGATTGCATTTTGTTGATGTTTATTATGATTTAACAGTACAGCCTCGTTGCTGATGAACCGAAGCCCAAAAAGGGGTAATCCTTCACCGCGAAAAGTAGTGAACAAAGTAGTGTACAAATTGGTGAAAACGTAATAGTTGTTCGTTTTTACTTCACTTGATGATCTCTTCAAATTCGACTTATCAACTTACTTCTTCATCTTCATCAATCTTATCAAAACTTGTTCATCAACATCAACTCACCACCGAGAATGTCACTGATCAGCCGCCGCTTTGCCGCCTCCCTTCGCGGCTACCAGCTGCTGCCGGCCGACTCTGACCACCACCACCTGGACCCGAAGGAGAAGAAGAAGAAGAAGAAGAAGAAGAGTGCTAAGACCGGAAGTAATTTAAACGATGAAGACCACCAGCTGGAGGGTGACATCGACGGAGATGTGGTTGATAATGATGACGATGAGGTGATCCTGGAAGGTGAAGATGAGATGATCGGCTTTCGGGATGTCCTCAATGATAAGAGTCGACTCTTTGAACCATCGCGGGAGGATGATCACCACCGAGGACATCAGCAGCAGCAGCCCAACAACAACAGCAACAAGTGCTTTCTGCTTTCTCTCCTTCTAGTCACCGTTCTGCTATTTTTTGTCATCATCTTCTTCACCCTCTTCAGCTCATCAATTAAGTTACCGCCGCCGTCCACTCGTCGTCCGCTGATTCTGCTTCAAAGTTCGACGAACTTCTCTTCACCACCACCACCACCACCACCATTAGCACCATCTTCCTCATTATCATCATCTTCACGGTCATCATCCTCTTCATCTTCACCTTCTTCAACTGTGACATTATCACCACCACCACCACCTCCACCAGCAACAGTGCCAACACTTCCTGATTTTTTAGCAACAACAACAACAACCACTGACCAATCATCAACAGCAGCAGCAGCAGAAGCAACCAGTGATAACTATGATGATGACACTGATGACACTGATGACACTGATGACACTGATGACCACGATGATAATAGTTACAACCAGCAAAGCAGCCTATTGGACAGCGACCCGAACAACGCCTCCATCTACGAGCGCTTCATCATCTACACGCCCACCTGCAAGATACACGCCTTCCCGGTGTTCAGCCCCGAGACCAGCCCGCTCTACCAGAGGTACAAGAGCAAGGAGTGGAAGTGCCCCAAGGACGACGGAACCTCGGCCATCAGGCGGGTCAACTTCACCTCGGTCCTCGTGCCCGAGGACAACTGCCTGGCCACGTACATCGAGCGAGACGCCTCCAAGGAGAGCGTCAAGCTGGGGCGGACGGTGGCCTTCAAGAAGCAGCGGGTGGTCGATTTTCCCGACGCGGACGCCGTCAAGGTCGTCTGTCCGAGCCTGAAGGCTTCGAGGATACTGCCGCTGATTCCCGTTAAGGAGCCCATTTGGCAGAAGAAGAAGAAGGTGGTGAAAGAGGTGGTGAAGAAGGTGAAGGAGGCGGTGAAGAAGGTGGAGGTGAAGGACGAGGTATTCAATGACGATGACGACGATGATGGTGCTTCAGCAACAGCAACGGCTGAACCCAAAGTCAATCTCGAAGTCGAAGAACCCTTCGAAGAGCCCGATGACCTCGCCCACCGCCCGAACATTCTCGCCATCGGCATCGACTCGGTCAGTCGCCTGAACTACCTCCGGCACTTCACCGAGATGCAGGCGCTCCTCAAGGAGGAGGGCAACTTCGAGGGCCCTCTCTACGGGCTGCAGAAGATCGGCGACAACACCTTCCCCAATCTGATTGGCATGTTCACCGGCCGGCCCGGTTGGAGCATCAGCAACTCGCTGCCGCGCTCGCTGAAGATGGACGACGTTCCGCTGATCTTCAAGAACTTCTCCGCGGCCGGCTATCTGACCACCTACATTGAGAACATGCCCAACTGGGGGTGAGGAGTTTGTTTGTTTGTTTGGAAGCTTTTTCGAAACTCATAACATTTTTTTCTATCTGTTTGCTTACGTAGTCTGTGGACGTACCACCAGAAGAATGGCTTCGGAAAGCAGCAACCGCTCGAATATCTGATGCGCCCGGTGAATATTCTCGTCTACAAGGACATGAAGAATGGCTACTGCTACAAGGACCGCCTGGAGATGGAGCTCTACTACGACTTCCTGCTGGACCAGATGCGGGCCTTCCGGGAGCGGAAGAGCCGCTTCCTTACCTTCATCCACATGGGCGCCATCTCGCATGATCACTTCAACTACGCCCAGTATGCGGACGGGCCGATGACTCGCTTCATGAGGCGGATCTTCGCCGAGCACCTCCACAATGACACGCTCATAATCTTCTACTCTGACCACGGGATTCGCTTCGGGAAGATCGTCCAGACGGACAGCGGCTTCCAGGAGTCACGGATGCCCTTCATGTTCTTCCGTCTTCCCCAGATGATGAGGCTGAAGGATGAGCGGGGGCGGTGGCAGGACTCCGAGCAGCTTCGAGCCATCTTCCGGCTGAACACTCGTCGGCTGACGAGTCAGTTTGATGTCCACGCGACGCTGAGACATCTTCTAGATGAGGAGCCGCCGAGGGATGAGAAGTACGGGCACTCGCTCTTCTCGCCCATCCCGCTGAATCGAACCTGCGAGCAGGCGGGCATTCCCGACGAGTACTGCACCTGTGGCCCCTTCTCGGTGCTCAAGGAGCAGAAGATTTTGAAGCCACTCTCGGGGTACATGGTCGACTACCTCAATGGACGGCTGAAGCCGTTCAAAGCCAAGTGCGCCGAACTGTCGCTGGACACCGTTCTGAAGGCGAAGATGTCCGGAGAGCTGGCTCCGGTGAAGTCTTCAAAAAGTGGCGGCACTTCAACGGCTGGCTCCAGACGCCGGTTCTTTATGCGGATCCGCCTGAAGCCGAGCAAGGGCTCCGTGGAGATGCTCCTCCAGGGAACGCTGAGGCCTGCAAAAGCAAATAAGAGCAGCAGTGGAAGTTGGCTGGACCCATCCTCCATCTCCGTCATCAGCAGCATCATCCGCCTGGACCGGTACAACGAGCAGAGTCGCTGCGTGGCCAATACCAGGGTGGAGAGCATCTGCTACTGTCGAAGTTTGCTGGCACCGGCTGCGGTCAAGAAGGACGGCTAGAAGAAGAGCAAAAGGGCCAGCTGGCTAGGCTGGAAACATTGAGCTTTTGCGGTTTTCAGTGGAGTTCATGTGATGGTGGTGGTGGTGATGGGGTGATCAGCTTCCTTTGATCACCATCGGGAAATGATGTACCTTTAGGCGAGAAGCCTTGATGTGATCGTACGAAATGACTTTCCGTTTGGCAGCTTTTGTTGTTGTTTTTTCGAAACCCAAAATAAACAACCGGTGGTTTTTTTCTGCCATCTTGCACGTACTCTAGGGCTGACCCCTCGTTGCTCTGTCGCGTCAAAAAAAGGGAAACAAAAGAAGTATGCGTGCTCGCAGCGAGAACAGAAAAGAGAGATTGTTTTGCCTTTATCTTTTGCGCCCTTTATCTTCGTCTTCCTCTGAAACGTTCTTCTCTGGACTACGACTTTTTCAACATCTGCTGTTTTTTAAGGACCACTGTGGTAAGCTGAGTTTGAAAGTTTTTCTCATATTGACATTGCCTTGGTTTTCTATTTTAAGCCATTGTTGACCTAAAATGCCGTCCTTTTTCAAGCGAATCAAGAACTTCTTTACCGGGCGCAGAAATGAGACAAAAAGGACTCAAAGTCCGAAAACTGAAGGTTCTGGCGAAAGTGGTAAAGATGAAGTGTTGAACAATGAAGTCGTTATCGTCGCTGAATTACCACCACCGCCGACTGAAATTGTCGCCCCTTTTGAGGAGGAAGAGCTCATTCCCGACTCATCTCCATCGCCAACTCCAGAGGCCATTTCTACTGTCCCGAAGCACGTTCCGAGTACACCGACGGCCACTCTTCCGCCACTTGACGACGCAATTAGCCAGGCAATCTACGAGGCGGTCAACGACACTTGGAGCAGCCTTAAGGACAACTCAAAGGGCTCCAAAGGCTCTTCTGGAGCGAACTTCGGCTTCAAGGTGATCGCCGCCTTTGTCGCCGTCGATAAGACTGAGCAACCAGGTCATCAACGGCCCACCGTCCTCTCCATCGGCACCGGCTCCAAGTGGCTCTCCGCGGAGAACTTTGAGCTGGACGGCGGCACCCTCCTGGACTGCCACGCGGAGATCATCGCCCGGCGAGCCTTCCTCTGCGTCCTCTACGAGAATCTGCAGGCAATTCGAAAGGGCAGAGGCGGAGCATTCGGAGACTCTGACCTGATCCTCGAGCCGGCCTCGTCTCCAGGTGAAGATGCCCAGACTCCAGGTGGGCCTGCTTTCCGCCTGAAGAGCAACCTCGCCCTCTACCTGTACGTCAGCAAGTCGCCCTGTGGCTCGGCGCAGTTTCCCAGCTCTTCTACCGCTAACGATTTGCGCGTGAAAAAGGGCAACAAGGGTTCAATTAGTTTTGTAGGCGTGTCCAGCTGTCAGCCGACTTCTGACTTCAAACGCTTGGTGAAGGGCCGGGATGAGACCATCCTGATGAGCTGCACCGACAAGGCCACCATGTGGGCGGTGGCCGGCGTCCAGGGCGCCCTTCTCTCTGCCTTCGTCGAGCCGATCTTCCTCAGCGGCCTCGTCTACTCGGAGGGCAACTACGAGCTGGGCGGCGTACAGCGGGCCCTTTTCGGTCGGGTGAACGTCGGCAAGCTGGATGAGAGTCTGCTGAAGGTCAACTCCTCCTCCCTCTACAGCATCTTCCACCAGCCGGCGATTGGCTCCTACTGGCCGCCGACGTCACAGAGGAAAGGACATGCGCGTGTCCTGGCGGCGGACATTACCGCCGGAAAGAACTTCAGCACTGCCGTCTCCCTCAACTGGTTCCGCTCAGTGAAGGGAAGCAGCACCGTGGAGATGGTCGACACCGAGGACGGCCTGGTCAACAGTTCGCCGTCCAGCAAAGCTGACGGAGGGCCGTCTCGCCTGAGCAAGAAGTCCCTCGCCGCGCTGTACAGCCACCTGACGACCTACTTCAGTCGCCAGCTGACGCTCACTCTCTTTCCACCGCCCCCATCTCCAGCTGAAGCAGTGGGCAATGTGAAGCTGCTCAGCGATCGTTTCAATGGCACGTACTTTGGGCTGAAGCAGCGCTCAGCACCGTACATGGCCGCCAAGGGGGCGCTGAAGGAGACGCTGGCCGGACAGGGCCTGGGCCGGTGGATGCCCGCTCCGGCGCACGTTGATTTCTTCACCGTCCAGTCGTAAGTAGTTTTCCCTATTTCTGATTATCTCCTGACACCAACTGCAAACATGCTAGTCCAATCACTCATAGTACCACCCATTCAGTTTTTACTATCTTTCGATTATAACCACCACTACCTCCACAAACACAAGTACCTCTTTCCTGATGATCAGTTCTCTCGTTATCAACACATGTAAACATTTTCAAACATTCCTTTTTATTATCAATTCATGTCATATCTTCTTCTTCTTTCGTTACCTATTCAAAATACAGACAACCAAAGTCCTACATTGAGGAGAAATTTTCTGCCATATTATTTTTTGTTGTTTCTAGAGTACAGAAAGGATTAAGCTGCAAAAGGGGGCGATAAAAACCAGATAAAAACCTAAAAGAGAGATACTACTACGGAAACCCTGTACAGTAAAAGAGAAAGAAATAGAAACAGATAGAAAGAGTTTGTGACCGGAAAGAGGTAAAACAAAAAGTACAAAAAGATAGAAAAATAAAAATGAGTAGTGTGTGCGTGCAGTCCAGTGTTTGTGGAGTTTAAGTAAAGTTGTGTACAAGATACTGTGTGTACAAAGGCTTTAAAAGATCCTTCCTTTTCTCATCGATCAGCATCGAATCTGCTTGAGGACCATGGCGAAGCCGGTGTCATTGCGCTCGGCGTCGCTGTGAAAGTGAATGCGCAGCGTCTCGGTGGCGAACTCAAAGTTTCCTAGTAAAAAGTGAAACAAAAATATGTTAGCAAAAAATGTTTTTACTACACCTAAACTTTCCCAATGACTCACTGATCGTATCGACGGGCATCTTGCCGCACATTCTCGAGTTGACGTTCCCGTTAATCTCCAGGTAGTCCTTGCTGCAGGCCCTCGATTCCTCGACGTTGAAGGCCTCAAACTTCACCTCCAGCGCGCAGACATCCCGGCTGTACCGCTGAACCAGGTAGTCGCAGTCGAGGAAGGGCTCGTAGCCGAGGTTGGTGGCCAGGCCGTACTTTGGCGACTGAATGCGAATGATGCGCTCGGAGATGGCCGTGGGTGAGGAGGAGGCAGAAGATCCGGGGAACGAACTTCCCGGACTTTCAATCTTCGAGCAGGACTCGATGGTGGCCGGGCTGAACTCCGCCAGCTCGTCCGAGTTCGCTGAAGAGCCAGAAAACAAACTGTTTGAGTTAGCGGAGTTTGAGGCGGCGGTTGAAGCAGCGGAGCGGCAGTTTTTGTCAATTTGTTGAACCTTAAAAGTAAATTAAAAGCTTTGTAGTAAACTATGCGAAAAAGTTCACTTTAAAGGACCCTTACCCTAACACGAAAACCATTAAACGGATCCGGGGAGATGCTGAGAAAGCGAAAAGCGACCTCCTGGGCGTACCGCGGAAAGTTGACCGCAATCTGCTGCCCGGGCCGCCGTCCGCAGTACTTCACCTGGTCAATCTCCAGAAAGTCATTCGGACAGGTGGTGGAGGACGATCTTCCCGAGGGTGACAGGGAGTTCGAATTTGAACTTGAACTCGAATCGTAGATCTCATTGCCCACATCAAACGCCTGCAGCTCAATCTCCAGCCGGCAGACATTTCGACTGGCCCGAAAGATCTTGAAGAGGCAGTCGGTGTTGGTGGGGTAAGCGTTCGGGAAGTTTTCCGTCTCGAAGAAGGTCTCCAGAGCGGCGGAAGTGCTGCACAGACGAGCGGGAGTTGTGGTTGTGGGAGTTTCCTGTCCTTGAAGCCGACCACTTCGATTGCTGAAGCTGAGGGCGGCGGCCATCGGCGAGGTGGTGACAGCTTCCGCTAAATTTCCGCCACTGTTAATGTTGATCAGCCGAGCAGCTCGAGGATCGATTTGATTGCTGTTTGGATTCGGTATTCGACTAAAGGTGGCCACCGAGGCGAGGCTGAGGTTGGAGTTGGAGATGGAGTAGTTCTCCAGGCTGTCGCAGGAGTTGGGCACCTGCTCGACGCGAACCTCAAAGCCCGGGGCGGTCAGCTGGCGGTCCGAGTTGAAGATCAGGCGGACGTCGCGGGCGCTGCCGAAGAAGTTGATGGTCCTCGTTTCCGGCCCCGCCAGGCGGCCGCACAGTTTCTCACCGGTAGTCTCAATCTGAAGGTAGTCACTGCGGCAGCCGGTGGTGTACTCCAGGTCCAGGGCGAGCAGGTGAAGGCGGACCTGGCAGACGGAAGGTTCCGCCTTGAGGAGGGTGTAAATGCACCGAGTTACGGGCGGGTAGTTGGAGGGGTAATTCGGCGAGCGGATGTACTCCACCGGCCGACTGAGGACCTGGTCGCAGTTGTACGAGGGCGTTAACTGTTGAGGATCAGAAGAGAGGAGAGAGTTGGAGCTGCCGAAGCCTCGATTTGTGAAACTTCCACTTCCGCTGCTTCCGCTTCCGCCTGAAGCCTGGTTCAGCCGTCCAAAGGGCTGGTAGTTGGCATTTCCAATGCTGAAGCCCTTTCCGCCGCCGCCCAAACCATCGAAACCGGCGTAGCTTCCGCCTGATACCAGTGCTGGAGAAGTTCCGCCGCCGGAAAAGCCTCCCTTCTGGACCGAAAAGGTCTTTCCGCCCTTCTTCAGGAAGGTGATCATGTCGACCGGCTTCAGCGGCGGGACCCGGGTGGCCAGGCTGCCGTTTGCGTAGTACAGGGGAATGGTTCCGCTGGAGTCGACGTTTCGAGGATCATTTAACACATTTGGAACCAGCGAGTAACTCGGTCCTAGAGGACTCATCTTTTTGCCGTTGCCAAATCCAAAGGTTTTTGAGGAGGGCACCACCTGGGTGATTACCGTCTGAGGTTGAATTCCGCCAGTTGAGGAGCCGGGATTATAAATCGGCTGATAAGGAAAAGCGGGCTGAATGCCGGAGCTGTTGTGGTAGGTGAAGACGGGCGTTGGATTGTACCGAGGATGATTACTTTGTGGCTGTTGCTGTTGGGGAATGTTCGGATCATTTACAATGTAGACGTTTTGGGTGTTTCCACCCGCCGCCGTGCCCGTTGGATTGAGGTTAGTGGCTATGGTGTTCGGGTAATAGCTGCCACCGGAGTTGTTTGCACAGCTGTTTGCCAGCTGCCGTACCACAATCTCATAGCCCCGGTCCTCGACCTGTTCATCGGCGCTAAAGTACAGCATCGCCGTTCGGTCGTGGTACTTTGGGAAGGAGAAGATTCGGCGAAAGTTCGACCGGCCACAGATCCTCGTCCGGTCCGGCAGCTGCAGAAAGTCCTTGTTGCAGTGCTCGACCACCGAGTTTCCACCACCACTCGGTTTGCTGTCCTCAATTTGAAAGTTCGCCAAGTCGAGTTCAAACTCGCAGACCCGGTCATTGGCGGGCCGAATGAAGTAGACGCACTGAGAGCGGGGCCGGTAGAAGTTCGGGTAGTTTGGCGAGTAGATTCGTTCGGTGGTGCTAAATTCGCCGCTAATTAGGCGGTCGCACTTTGGAGGTCGAGAGTCGTTTGAGGGAAAAGTTGAGCTGGTAAAGGAGGGCTGAAGAACTCCTCCTCCTCCTGCTCCGGGGACGCAGGTGTTTCGAAGCTGGCGAGCTTCGAGCCAAAAACCACTTCCATCCGGTCGCTGGTGGACGTCGGAGAGAAACTGCAGGAAAAGGTAGTCGGAGCTGTCAGGAAAGAGGTAGAACTTCTTGAGGACGTGGTCGCGGCTCATCGCCTGGTTGTAGTAGCCGCAGAGGCGGCTGTGGTCGGGCAGCTCCAGGTAGTCGCCCGAGCAGAGGTCGGTTAGGTCTCGCCGATTCGAGGGCTGTTGGTTATTGTTGTTGTTAAAATCTGTTTCCGGCGTCTGAATGTCAAAGTGGTGGAAGATGAGTTCGAGCTGGCAGACGTCGTCAAAGGCTCTGGAAAAAAAGTTTGAAGTTTGTGGTTAATTTGTGTTTATCTGTTTTGTTCGGTACTTACTTTCTAATGGTGTAGATGCAGGAGTGATTGGTCGGATAACCAAAGGGATACCCTGGTGAACGGAGCTCTCCGCTAAGCTCCCCAAGAAAGACGTCACAGTACGAGGCAAGGTAGACGGGCCCGGTGTTCAGAGAAGTGCTTCCGTTTGACCGCCCACTGACTACCTGAGTTACCGGGTACTGCTGCTGAACGACGACGCCTGGAACTCCAACACTGCTGCTTCCTGAACTCCAGTTCACGGTCGTCTGCACCGGAAGTGGCTGCTGCGGCTGCTGAAAGGTAAAGGTGGGCGTCAGCGGTTGAGTAGACGGTGGATTTCCGCCCCAGCTGCTGTTGACCATGTAGGGAGGGAAGAGGGTTCCGGTGGGCGTGGCGCCCGGAACCACGGGACCTGGATATTGTTCAGGTCTGGCGCCCGGGTAGCCCGGTGGCCCTCCAATCCACACCTGAGGCGGTGGTGGAGGTGGTGGTAGTGGTCGAGTGGGAGGGTACAGCCGCTGACCGTAGACCATCACCTGCTGCGGTTGGGTACCGTTGGCCACGCCGTGGTACGGGTAGAAGCAGCTGTTGGAGAGCTGGCGAACCTCGGCGGAGAAGCCCCGATAGGGCCGGCCGTTCTGTCCGTCAGAGTGGAAGGTGACGCGGATGTAGGAGCTGTTGTTGGTGGGGAAGCTGATTTGACCTGAATGGGGAAGAAAAGATACAGATTTGGGAGATTGTCATTCAGTCAAGTACATGCGCTCCAAATGTGTGGCAACTCTGAAGGAAGCTTAAAATGGCACAAATTGTCAAAGCTCTATCATTTTCTGTCTCAATGAAAAAAAATCTAGCAAAAAGCAGTCTGAATTTTAGTTCTGAAATTACCACCTGTCCTTTACATTGTCTGTACCGTCTCAATGTACTAAACTGCTGCTGCTGTTGCATGCCTTCTCTTCTGTTTCAGCAAAGCAGTCACCACTAATAATCTGATAGGCAAATATAATAAAGACACACTAGAAAGAAAGAAGCGGCTGCAATCGAGCACACACATCTAAAGAAAGAAAAGAAAAGCTGTAATCACTTACGTTTAGTGTTGCGCAACATCAGTCCGCAGAGGCGCTCCGTCGGCTGGCCTCCACCCAGATCGAGGTAATCAGCGGTGCACTGAGCCGTGTCCTCGATGTCCATGTCCACGATGTTCAGCTCGATCTGCAGAAGAAGGAGAAAAATGGACAAAAGAGCTTTAGAACGTTACCAGGCAATTTGGTGGTCAACTGTGGTCAACTTTTTGCAGCATCACTTTCACACCTAAACATCGAATTGCTGAATTGATCAGAAATTTGGCTTTCGTTTCAAAAAGTAACGTTTTTTTGCTACGATCATCGTTTTCTCTAACATTTGTTTAAGGCTTAAAATGTCTTTGTTTTATTCGTTAGCAAAATACTAAAAAAAGTGCTTCTCTAGATTCATTTCATTCAAGCATTTCCTCCCTTGCCAATTATCATCTTCTACTTCTTTTTTTGCTGGCCAAGTGACAACTGTTTTATCTATTCTCTCTCCTCTTCGTTTCACTCATTGGCAATTAAAATGTGGTTATAATAGTGAGTGAGTGAGTGACTGCACTCAATTAACCACCACGACCGCTGCCGTATATTCACTGCCAGGGAAACCTTGAAAAGTGTCTGCCTGTGTTTGTGGTTGCTGCTGCTGCCTAATTAATTGTCCCCGCAAATGCTGTTGCTGCTAATAAAAGTTGCTAAGCTACTACTGTCCTGTATCTCTTCCTCTGGCCATTAAGTTTTTAAATTAAATTAAGCGGTGTATATTCCACTCTAGCGTATGCTCAGCCAGGCAAACAAACAAGCAAACAAACAAGAACAAAGGCAAACTTCTGAATGGTGGCCAGATAATAAATAAAAAATGTGCTCTATTGGCAAAACCCAAAACACTTTGGGGGAAAAATAAGAAGGGAAGGGAGGACACTACAGAGTTTTCTAATGTCAAGGATTCCCTCGGAGTGTCTGAGAGCGAAAGAGAGAATTGAGGAAAGTACACACACACACAGCATAAGCTGCTGGTGAAATCTACTGGTGTGAAGTCTAATGAGCCGTGGCAGCAGCAGCGAGTGAAAACGAGTGAAAGGAAAGGAGAAAAAAAGCTAAAACCGATAGAGGATAAAACTCGGTGTGTGTGCAACTTTCTAGCATTGCTAAACACTGCCTTTTTCTCAACTTAGCAATCCTCACAGCCTTTTTCTTTTGTTCCTACCTGGCAGACGTCGCCTCGACTGCGGGCAATGTAGTAGGTGCAGATGCGGTTCACCGGGTAGGTGGACGGGTACTGCGGGGACTCGATGAGGAAGGCGGAGTCGCGGATGATCGAGTCGCACTGGTAGTGCTTCAGGCCGAGGCCTCCGCTTCCGTCCGAGGAGGAGGAGGAGGAATCCAATTGTTGGACGATTTGATTCGGGTTCTGCTGCTGGTTAGGATCGTAGATCGTCTCCGGCTGTTGGATCTAAAAGTTTGAGAATAAAGTTAAGTTTTAAGCTCTTTTTTACAAAAAAAACAGATGACTTACCACTACGCCGCCAATCTGGCGCTTCTCCTTGCGAAGCTGCGACTCCTCGGCGGTGAGGTTTTCCGCGCTGGAAATGGCCGAACTTAGTGCTTGGCGGCCCTGGCCGACCATCACCGCGTGATTGGTCTTAAAGTGGTACTGCATCGTCTCAGGCCCTCTCAAAGCGGCCGGAAGTGGTGGTGGTGGATTAGATTCCATCGTAGTCCACTGAGGCGTCCGGCGGACGGCTGATGCGGTTTTATTATTCTTTGCTGAACTGGGTGCATTTTTGGGCTTTTTAATCACTGAAGGGCGAGCTTCAGAGGCGGCGGGAATTCGCTGCTGCTGGACTTGGACACTGTTGCTCGAGTAGGGATTGTAGGCGAGGCTTCCACCTCCTTCCGAGAGATAACTGGCCCGCTGGTACATCGGCTCAGCGTTGATGACCGAGAAGGCAAGAGTAGACACTAGTAAAACTATTGTGGGCATTTTTAGGTTGAAGAGGCGGAAGAAGAGGCTCAGATTGGAGAGAAGAGAGCTGCTGCTGTCACGTTTCCTCTTGACACTGCTTTTAGAGGATGAAGGTCGTTGTGAGGGGGGTGATGAGGGTGATAGAGGTGAAGGTGATGATGAGGTTGAGGGTGATGACAGGAGATTAGTTGTGGCAGTGTTCGTTGAAGAAGGTGAAGTGGAGGGTGAAAATGATGAAGAAGTCGAGGTTATGGGCAGTAGCACAAGCCGCAGACGGTGCAGCTTGCGCACTAGCGAGTGCATCTTTGAGCAATGTCAGAACAGACAAACAAAATTAAAAATTAAATCTCAGAATGTGCTGTTTTCCAATAGTTGCTGTTGCCACTAGACTCCGGAAATGCAGCAGCAGCAGTGTCACTGAAGACGGCAACACACAGAAAAAATGGACAAATTGTAGATAATGTCACACAGGGGAGAGAGAGGCAAATGACACAGTTTGAAGTTGCACTTGCCAGTCAGACAGTGAGTAAGTGGAAGAAGAAGACGAAAGACAATTGAAAAGGTCGTCTGCAGGCAGTGAGTGTGTGGTCAGCTTGAAACAACGTCCTCTTGTTGGAGAAAAATTAGCCGAATCGATGACGAGAGTGGGGAGAGAGAGTTAACTGAGGAGTTGCTGAGGGGCTTCACTTTCTCCCGATTGACTGATTAGATAGTGCCGGTGCCAGTGACGCTGAAGTGTGTGTGCGTGTGTGGTCAGTGGTCATTGCTTGAAAAGTGCCTTCCGAACAAGAAGAAGAAGACAAACATCAGGTGAAATTGCCCAAATAGACGAAAAAGCGCAAGTGAGAGAGGAGGAGGCACTTGAAAAGCTGAGAAGAAGAAGAAGGAGAAATCACCAAAAAGTCAGAAGTGTGCTTGAAACAGCCCAAGAAGAAGCAGAAGAAGAAGAAGCAGAAGCTGTCATCGAAGAGTGCACCGATGATGATGAATGGCACCTGGTCAGGCACTGTCTCTGTCTGACTGATCAGAAAAATTGAAGAAGAAGCTCGTAGAAGAAAATTCGAAAACAGACAGACGATCACTGCTGCTGCTGCTGTTCAGACGATGTTCAGACTTTGACGATCTTCCGAAATCGTCGTCTTTGCTAGTTTGACGGCAAAGACGATCAGTGTGGTGTTGTTTTGCTCAAATGAAAACGAAGAAAAAACTTTTTCTTCTTCTTCGACTTTGTCTGTTGTCATGTGCGGTGGTTGTGGTGGTGGTGGTGTGGTGGCACCAAGAGCAGCCGAGTAGTCGATGTCATCGATGCTGCCGCTGCTGCAGTTGCAGGTGCAGGTGCAGGCTCGAGCAATACTGTTCTTTTTACTGTTCAGCCACTGAGCAGGACCAGTTTGCCGCCAGTTTGAGTAGTGGTAGAAAACGGAGAAGAGAGAAGGAAGAGAGAGAAGTGGTGATGCTGAAGTGAGTCTGAAGCTTCAGGTGGTGATTGTGGTAATGGTAATGGTAATGGTAATGGTGGTGGTGATGGTGACTGGTGCTGAAGAAGAAGGTGACACCTTCCCCCACCTTTCTCCCATTTCTCTCCGCTCTACCTTCAGATTGTCATCCATTCATTCACTGCTTTTCTGCCTTCAACTGAATGATGGTGATGCTTCAGTGGAAGTGATGCTGCTGCTGCTGCTGCTCTGGCTCTACTCTCTCTCTTTTGGCTGAAAAGGGACACAAATCAGAGACTTCTGTTACGCCTGTCACATGCACCGCTTGTTTGGTTGGATGTCCGATTTGGATGCTGATGATGATCGGTGATCGGACACAGAGTGGTAAACAGAGGACAAACGCGGTCATTTTGAGATAGTGGAGCAAAATAGTAAGCAGCAGCAGCAGCTGGAAACATCGATAGTCGATTTAGTGCTGCTGCTGCTGCTGCTGCTTTAGTGCAGGTCAGCTGATTTGACCATGTGTTGTTTTCAGTGTGTTTCAGTGTGCCACTTAATTTAGTGCATTTTAATTTAGTGCGTTTTTAAAATCTTTGCTAAAGAGAACTGACAAGAACCAACTTTGAAAATGTTGCAAGATATGGCGAGAAGAAGAAGAGCATTGGAAAGTGCCAGAAGAGGTACCAGTCATTTCTCTATTCACTTCAGGTAGGTGAACATAGACAATACCAATACTTTGCCTTCACATTCATCATCGTCATCATCAGTTCAGACGCACAAGTTTAGTGCACTTTTTTTTCCAGGCAGCTATTTGCTACCTGCCTTTTCCATTTGTACTCTCTGCTACTAGATCCTTCTAGTCAACCAAAAAATGACTGACTAAATAGCCAAAAACCACGACCACGAGGTAGAAGAGAGAATTGCCGGCCATTGTTCTCTCCTCTACCACCACCAACTTCAGACGTCACCAGAGACAATAATATTATTATTGTGGTGTGTCCAGTGTTATTTTTCGGCATCTCCCTTTCCCTTTCAGTGTTCAGTGTTCAGTTTGTTATTCATTGTTGTTCGGAGGAAGCAGACAGGAGAAAATAGATTAGCATTTGACAGAAGGAGGCGCAATGGCGCCGCTGAAAAGACAAAGAGGCCTGTACCCTGTCCAATGAGACGATTTATGGCTTTTCAATGGCGTCAATAAAGGAAGAAAGAGAATGAGAAAGGGACTTTTACTTCTTCTTCTTCTGTACAGTGACACGTGACACACAGCACCACCACCACCACCACCACTACGTTCTCTTCAAGTGCACTCTGGTGATCATATATCTTCCGACTAATTGACAGTAAGCACACCGCTGACAAATGACAGAAGAGAGAAAGAGAAAGGAAAAGTTTTTAATGCCGAGAAAAAAAAGGTAGAAGATAGAGAGATTAGTGTGGAAAGTGAATGGTCAGCAGCAGCAGCAGCAGCAAAAAAGACCGATTGGACATTAGTATTGATTGATTTATTTTTTGGTTTTTCACTGTGAAGTGACTTTTGGTCTTGTGAAAAGAAGTGTTTTTGCTGAGAAGTTTTTTTGCTGTTGCTATTTTTAGTGATTTTGATAGAAAGCTAAAGTTGTAGTGATGTCAGTAGCATTTTTAATTAACACCACAACCTCTAATTAAAATTTTTGTAGACAATTATTGCCAGTATTTTGAATTTTCACTATTTTTATTTAAACTTGCAGTTTACAATGAGAAAAAAAAGTTTTAATACTGTGGTTGTCTTTTTTATGACACCTTTCATTGCTTTGTTGTTAAGTAGCTTATAATAACTTTTTTCAGTTTCTTAGTTCAAACACAAACGGTTATTATTGTCAAGATTGACAACGCATGTTTTTCCCCTTTTGTTTCTGAAATGAACACTTTTAAAAGTTTTTAGCTTGTATTTATTGTCGTGTTTATGTGAATGAAGGAATTCTTCACTTGAAAGATGTGGAGAAGATAAAGAAAGTGGTACTTTTAGTGTAGTTTTTCCCCCTGCACATCCTGGACAATAAAACGGAAGAGTTCAATTTTCATTTTTTATCTGTTTTTACCATTACAGAACTGAAAACTAATTGTTAGTTTATGATCAGTTTTCCATCCAATTGGTGTTCACAGCAGCAGCAGCTATTGATGGCGATGCTATCAAGGCAGTTATGTAAGCGCAATTGAAAGGAAAAGCTGTTCGCTTTCACATTTAGATTGCCATCATCATTGCCTAGGCGTGTGGCTGCATCAACACACTCACTTTTAACACTTTGAGACAAGTAAAGTGTGTAATAATACAAGATGATTTTAAAATAGTTTAGATAGCTGTCAATTGTTTCCATTTGCTTTCCAAGAACGATGTGTGATCTTTCCCCTCTTTTGTCACTGTAATTTGCTCACTGTAATGTTCAACAAGTGACAACTCTCCTTTTTATAAATGACACAAGTTAGAGAGGAGGTGTGAAAATCAGCAAACACCAAACGGCCAAGTTGCAACATGTTTCAAAAATGGCAACTTTTTGGCAGCTAAAACTGCTCAAAAAGAATTTAGCCGACTTGTAAATTAATTCTAGCAGTTGTTGCAGAAGCTATTTGGTCTTCCTCTAAAGCTCCTGCTCTGCTCAACATTGTTCAAACACTTTGCCTTTTTTTCACTGCAAAAAGTTGAAGGGCAATTTGAAGCAGTTTTTCGCCTCAGTTTGCACACACCGTTGCTGTGCAAATAAGTTCAATAGTAGTCAAATAATTGAAATCAACACTACAAAAAGGGGAAAACGGTGTATTTATCGACAGGCAAATATTTGAGTTTAGAGCCGCTTTTGTTTGTGCCTGAGCTGCTGCTTCAATTGTATTTGACCACTTTGACTTTGCTGCAGTAGTGCTCAAATCAAGGCCAACGTTTTGAGCCCACTTTTTGTTGTGACTTGTTTGCAAACTTTAGACTTTCCATTGAGCACTTTTTTGTTGAATATCTTTTTTTGTGAAAGATGCTTTCCCTTTTCATTGTCAGTGTTTTAAACCTAATTTTTGTTCAGAAGTTACCTGAATCGATTAATTGTTGCACTCTTCTTTTAATGAGTTGCTTTTAAACACTGACACACAAAATGGCTATTGCCAAAAGTAAATGCAAGGCGCTTTTAGCACCTAAAGTACTTCTGGTGCTACGCTGCAGCAGCAGCAGAAAAAAGCTTTTTCCCGTCCTTGAAAAGCTGTTGAAATTATTAAAAAAATTTGATGAAATTAGAAAGAGAGGAGCAAGAAACTAATCAATCAATCAGGAAAAGAGACTTTTCTCCTCAGCTGACCAACTTTTCAATTTTCTTTCCTCTCTTTCTAAGTACTCTTGTTTTCGATTTGATAAGCAAAAATCACGGTTTGATGCTGCTGCCGCCTCTGATGCTGCTGCTGCTGCTGCTGTTGCTGTGTTCTACCTGATTGATTGGAAATGGGGGAAAAAGGGAGGGGAGAGGCAACTTTGGTCAACGTCGGGAGAAGAGATTGTTTCAATTGAAACTATACACTTCTTTTACCTATTAATTTAAATGCCTACTACTGATTGTGCTGCTGCTGCTGCTGCCCGTTGACAAACGTTGCCAATTGGCCGGAGACGACCAGCTTGTCAGATAAATAGAAAGCAGCAGCAGTGTTTCGCTTGAAAGCCACCGAAACAAGGCAACACAGAAAAAAAATCTCGCTAAAAGACAAAGCAAACAAACAATGAAACAGCAGCAGCAGCGATGCACTGAAACAGACAGACAGACAGACAAATAAAAAAAAATTAGCAAAAGCGAATCACTTCATCATCTTCTTCTTCTTCTTTGGAAAATCACTTCAGCAGCAGCAGCAGCAGCAGCAGCAGTAGCGATGTCAATGTCACCGGCTATGGTGAGCTATGGGTACAACATTTATTGTACGGCAGCAGCAACTGTTGCTCAGTGAGTGCAATCGAGTACTCTTGCCCCGGTCACACACTGCACAGCACGATCACACGCTAACACACACACAAACAGCAAAGTGAAAGTTGAAAACACCTGAACAACCTTTTCAATCGATAGCCTGTGAGTGAAGTGAAGTGAAGTGAAGTGAAGTGAAGTTGTCACCTGAGTGATCAGCTGTGCTGCTGTGACACTGCCGTACAACGGTTGCTGCTGCTGCTGCTGATGGTCAAATGCTGATTACCTTTGGTTGCTTTGCTGGCGACCACACACACACACAGGCACACACAAATGCCCGAATGTCGTGACACGCGTTTTTAATTGTTTCAATTTTTCAACTTTTCAATTTTCTCCCCTTGGTGACAATCACAGTGGATGATGATGATGATAAAGTCATTGTCAGCTTTCAGTTTTTTTCTCTTTGAATGAATGTGTGTGTGAGCGCAAGGGCGATATCAGCGGCAATTATTAATTAATTGATTCAAGCACAATGTTTTAGTGTGTTGCTCAATTAGCCAAATCTTCTAACATAGCTATTTTTGCCGCCGCCGCCGCCAATTAGTCATCATCACCTGTTGAGTGCTCGGGTGCCAAGCTTTCTTTTTTTTCTTAATCAGTCAGTCAATCAATCAATTGAAATCGTCTATTGCTGACCCTCTGAGTACAGCACTTGCTTTGAAGTGTAAAGCAGTTTAGTCAAAGATGTACTAAAGAAAGTTTTGTTTGGGGCTAGCGCACACTAAAGATGGCAGAAATCAGTGGAAGTGATCTTAATCTCACCGCTAATTGGCCCTATCAAAAGTGTTAGGTAGTGTTAAGCAGACTAAGCACACGACACTTCTTTGGCACGGCAAACTCGCACATTTTGAACACTGCAGTACCAACGTACTTTAGTGACGATTCAAATCAGATCTGCTTCTCAAATCTCACTAATATTTTGATATAAAAAGTCTCGATTGACTGCAATGAGGAGGATTAACTTGATCACCTTCCTCCCCATCAGCACTGCTTCCAATTGCGATATTTTATCAATTAAACCACAAATTGTTGAGGTATTGCCAATTGGTGCTCGGTTGAGATCCGCTTAATTATTTGAGAGAGAGAGAGAGAGAGAGAAAGGAGCATTTGGCACTCAAACATTGGCGACCCTGATTTGCTACACACATTGCCAGGTTTTTGTTTGTTAATGTACATTGATTGTCTAGTGGTGTATTAGTGTCAGGCTGACTGACTGACTCTCTAGTCATCTCACACTTAAACATTTTAAAGTTAAAACAGTTTAAAGTAGCTTCAAAACTGCAAAAAACCTAATTAAAAAAAACTTGAAAATGGCTCTCGGCGGCCGCTTTCGCTATGTGATTGCTGCGGTCATTTTCACCAGCACACTGTCCATCTACGTGGGCCGCATCAACCTCTCAACGGCCATCGTGGAGATGGCTATGGAAAATAGCGCTGACTCCGCCAAGAAGGTGATTCCACTGGACGTCTGCAATAGTACCTCTTTAGAAACTCCTTCATCATCATCATCCTCATCGTTTTCCTCATCTTCAAATCACACTTTGCTATTATCATCATCATCAGAGCGGGCGCCGAAGTTTGACTGGAACGAGAAGACGCAGGGCCTCATTCTGGGCGCCTTCTTCTGGGGCTACTTTCTGCTGCAGGTGCCCGGCGGGCGGATGGCCGAGCGCTTTGGCCCTCGAATTCTGGCCTCCACCGGGATCATCGGAACTGGGGTCATCAACCTGCTGACGCCCGTTCTGGCGCCCCACTACATTGTCTTCCTCGGAAGTCGAGTCGTGCTGGGCTTCTTCCAGGCGATGGTCTTTCCCTCCGCCTTTCAGCTGACCACTCGGTGGATTCCCGAGGAGGAGAGAAGGTAAGGAAGAGGAGAAAGAGAAATGTTTTTTATTTTGCTCACATTTTTCACATTTTTTTTGGTTTTTTTGCTTTTTGCAGCACTGTCATCTCGCTGACCTCTTGTGGAGGCGCCATCGGAACGATCATCACCTCGGCTCTGTCCGGCTATCTGGCGAAGCACGGTTTTGCCGGCGGCTGGCCCTCGGTCTTCTACGTTTCCGGGGCGATTTGCATTGCAATTGGCGTCCTGTACTTTCTCCTCATTCGAAACGACCCCAAGGAGCACCCGCTCGTTTCGGAGGCGGAGTACGAGTACATTGTGGAGCACATCGGTGCGCTAAGAGAGAAGCGGGATCAGGCGAAGGTGGAAAATCGGGAAAATCAGCTGGAGAACTCGAAGCCAAAGCCGCCGCCCCCTTTTCCCTGGATCAAGGTGCTCACCTCGCCGCCCATCATCGGCCAGGTCTGCGTGAAGATCACCCTCACCTGGGCTTACTCTCTGGTAATCCTCAAAGCGCCTGCCTACATGGAAAAGGTGCTGAGGATGCCGCTGGAGATGAATGGCTACTTTACCTCGGCGGCTTTTGCCTCGTTTGGATTGAGGTAAACGCTTTTAAAGCTTTTTTATGTGTTTTAAAACTTTCTAATTTTTTAAATTTTAATCACTAGCCACCTGCTGGGCGGCATGGCCGCCGACTTTGTCATCAAGCGGCGGTGGTTCGCCTCGAAGACGCCTGTAAGAAAAATTTTTGAAGGTCTGGCCACCTTTGGCACTTCTGCCTTTCTCCTCTTCATTCCGCTGGTCGGCTGCGATCGAGCCCTCTTCCTGCTGCTCTTCATCGCCAGCCAAGCGACCTTCGGCATGCAGGCGGGCGGGGAACTCCCACTTCCCTCGGATATGAGCCACGAATTTACCGCCACCCTCTTCGCCATCGCCAACATGTTCGGCATGTCCACCGGTTTCATTGGGCCGTACCTGGCGGGAATCATCCTCGATATGGACGCCTCCAGGCCGAGGCGCCAGTGGTCGTACATTATCTACTTTACGGCGGCTTTCAATGTCCTGGGTGGGCTTGCTTTCACCTTACTAGCTTCTGCTGAGCCGCAGAGTTGGGGAAAAGAGCTGCCAGCAGCAACTGCTAAAAGTGGAGTTGAAGATGGTGAAAGAGGAGGAAGTGATAAGCAAAAGAAGAAAATTGCAGTCATTGACTACAATGGAAGTCAACCGTTGAAGAGAGAGTCTTTTTAAACAGTTTTTATGTTGTTAGTTAGAAAATGTAAATAGTACAAATGAGGTGCTTGATGAGAAAAGAAGAAACTAATGAATAAGATCTGATGAATGTCAAGAAGTACGATAGTTTTTTACAATAGTTTTGAAATAAAAATAACATTAACAAGAAAAAAGTTTACTGTCAGAATTTGAAAAGGGCGTAGAGAATAAATAGTGCTCCGGCGATCTTGTTGACTGTTGGTGGAAAAAGGTGTTTTAGATTGTCAGAAAGTTGAACGCAAAAAAACTGACAGCAAAATCACTTACACTTTTTAAGGACAATGAACCTCTCAATAGATCTGGCGCCGATGATGGCAATCACATTGCAGATGAAGTAGCCCAGAAGAGAGCCCAGCGCAACGGGCCAAATTAACTAGGAATAAATCATACAATTAATTTTAAATGTTTTAGACTGTGTTTAACCAAAAAATGCTTACCTGTTTATTGTTGGCCATCAAGATGGTGCTAATCTGCGTCTTGTCGCCCAGCTCGGCAAAGAAGATGAGCCAGAAAACTTGCGTGAAGATGATGATTCGCTTGTTGATGGCAATCTCCTTCTTCATGTTCTAAAATGTTTTTTTTTTGGATTACCAAACAAGATGAGTTATCAAAAGTAAGCAAACAAACAGTACTGCTTCTTTACCTTCTTCTTGGCGACAATCTTCTGCGTCTTTAGGTAGTCATCCAGAGCCTCCTCTTCTGGACTGGTCTGCGAGCTGTCCCAGAGCATCTTGGTGCCGAACATCAGAAAGAGCGTCATCGAAAGGCGACTTAGGGCCCAATAGGGAATTCGCTGCAGTTGAGATCCAAGGATGACTGGTACGATGTATAATAAGGATTTTTTTTATCAGATTTTTGTACGGTTAAAAAAGTTATGATTTTGAAAAGTAAAAACTCACTGGAGATGCAGTTCATCAGCGTCATGGCGCTCATCGAGCCGAGCAGTACGGTCCAGCGGGACTTCTGCAGCGCCATCAGCGAGGCGATGAGGAAGGTCTTGTCGCCCAGCTCGTGGCTGGTGATCAGCGAGGCGCTGGAGAGGAAGTCACTGTAGGAGAAGTTGGCGCCTGCAAAAAGCGTTGACCGCTGAAAGAGGTTGCTCGTCACTTCTTCGGTCATTTTTTGGCTTCTTTTTGCAATAGAATTTGTGATAAAAATAGTTTCAAATCAAGTAAAATTAAAAACGCTTTTTAAAACTGGGTGATGCACAGTAGAAGATGCACAAAGCTTGCGTTCTACCCTGTCGGTGTCATTTGGCTTGTGCTTGTGGTCATCGTCATTTTAAAATAAAAACTTTGATGATGATGATTTGATGATCAATCAAACAACAAACAACAGCAAAACTACTGGCCTCACCGCGACACAGTGAGGCTCACTTCGTTTTTTTGCTTTTGCCCCACTCGCATCCTCGGCTTTCCTCTCATCGTCACCATCATCATCCCCTTACTCATCGTCATCTTTCCTTTTTCCCTCCCCATGGCCGATGTCTTGATCTCAAGTTTCAGTGAAACTCACTGCAAAGACTAAAACAGTCTGGAGTTTTTGCACTGTTGATAAGGAAACTAAAGCGAAAGGCAGAGAAAGCGTGTACTGCAAAAGTGTCCTCTTGAGATCTCTTGAGAATGCAACTGTTGGGTGGAGTACTCGACTTTGCTGGCTATATAAAACGGTAGTGGTAGTGTCACATTTCTCCTTTACTTTTGCTATGACTGACTGATTTTTTGACTGCTTGCTTCTCTGTGTCCTGACATCATTTCCAGTGCCGGTGACATTGACCAACAAAAAAAGAAGTGAAATAATAAAGAAGCATTAACCTCTTTTCTGATTTTAAACTGCTAAAGTGACCGGTGTGTATATTGTTTAATTTTTAGCATTTTTATCAGCAGCCAAGAAATATTATCATCAGTGCCTACCACCACCAGTGTCTGACTCGACTATCATCTTGAGCCATGTTTGTACAAAAAATAAATAGTTAGCGGATGCCATCATTTACGACATTGACGTCATCACGATCGGTTTTGTGTGCTGCACTCAACAACAGCTGCTGCTTTAAAGTATTAAAATATTGACAACGTTTTTCAGTTTGATTATTTAATTTTTACTACAGTACTTGAAAATGATGATGATGAGTGACAGTATCAATCACTTTAAAAATGTTTGTGCTATCTAAAACAGTAGTTCTTGTTTAAATCGGCAAAGGAAAAAATGGCTGATGCAAATCACAAATTAGAGTTATTAGTAGCCGGTTGAAAACTCATTTTCACTGAAAAGTGCTTTGTACATTCTAAGTATGATCCATTTCGGGTTTCGGGTTCAGTTTTTTTTCAGTCGACCTGACTGCGCCTGAAACGCCACCTGTTGAAGCCAAACTGTAGCGTTGGGAAGAGTTTTAGATCATGCCGTGATTTATTCAGCATTTCTGACAACAGTTAATAAAATTGATAATTTTTGAAAGTTAAACAAAGCAATTTTAATTAATTCACTTGTGTAACTCATGTTTTCTACTAAGTTGCAGGCGGTAGAAAACATGTACGTGACGCTGATGAAGTAAAATAACAAACAAAATTAGCAATTAAAAGAAAAAACATATATACAGCAATTCTACTTACTACTTTAAAAATTTTAGAGTTTACTCGCACAATGTTCAGCAGGTTGAAGCCCATTTGCAGCGTTTTTCGGTGCTGTTTCCATTTTGTCAATCTAAAATTAACTAATTTAAAAAAACTTTTACACACCTATTTGTTGTTTTAATCAATCATTTGCATGGAAAAAATTTCTTGTTTTAAATTTAAATTTTGTAAAAAAATTTAAAAAGATAAATTTATACCATCTAACCTTGATTTTGACCAAATCTTGACAGTGATCATGAAAATTGTCTAGTGTAAAGTTACGCAACTTAAGTACAATAAAAAAATTTTAACATTTATTTTCATTTAAACGGCAGGTTTAAAAAGGTTCAAAACCAGTTCTCCACTTTTATCCACTTTTTCCTTATCTAAATAAATAAATGAATCTAATCAGACACAAAGTTAGTTATTGTGTGCCTGTGTTTGGCCAGACACTCTGTTTCTGTTATCTACTTCTTTTTGCAAAAAATGACCATACAGCGGTTGAAAAAAGAACCAAAGGTTGCATTGCAGTAATAGAGATGAAAAACAATGGACTTACAAAAATTAATTGAAGCTCACAAGTTTTCAAGGTCAACTTTGTAAAAAGGAAAAAACTTGCCTACTGCAGTACATTTAGGCAAAAAGTGAAAACTCCTAAACAGTGTGCATCTCTGATGTGTTAGGTTTATTAGTTGACTCATTTAAAAACTCGTGAAAATATTTTCTGAAGCATTTTCCAGTTGTTTCATTTGGCATGGCAATCCTCCAGAAACTAGATGAGCACAACATATCACCACTTTCCATCTCTGTTTTCATCTTCTGTTTGTAAAACAAAAGTCGCCGGTAATTGTTGGCGATGTTTGTCGCGTGAGCCATCTTTTGTTTAGGAGAGAGAGAGAGAGAGAGAGAAAAGAGAGAAAACGATTTAGATTGAAAGTGACAGAGAAACCAGTTTAAGCTTGAGACTAATTGGAGATAATTTGACCAGAGCAGGAGAGGCGCAGTAAAAAGAAGTACAGTGAAAAGAAGTAGCCAAAAGTAGTGAAAGTCAGTTGATTGTGCTTTAGATTGGATGAATACAATGGCTATACAACAGCTCTGTTCTGACCTTAACCAGAGGTAAATCGGCGTCGATTTTAGCTACGAAGAGCTGCTGCTGCTGCTAATTACCGAATGCGCGCGCGCTTTTGTCAATTAAGATGACGCCTGGATAGCACTAAAAAGTAGACGATTGTCTGCTTTGAGTGTCAAAAGCTAGAGTAAGGAGCAACCGAAAAAAAGTGGAGAGTTGGAGCATCTTTGCAAGGCAGTCTTTTTGCTGGCAGTATAAAAGCGAAGATGCGTGAGAAAGTGGAAAAAACTCTTGTTTTGTTGCTGCTCGCCATCTTTTCAGCAAAAATCTAAAAATGCTGTAAACAACTTTTTTCGCTTGTTTGTCTTGTTTTTTTAAATTGTGTGATACTTTGAATGAGACACCTTTTTGTGCTCTACTAAAAAGCGACACCTCATTTAACAGAAAATGATTCAGAAGGTATGTTTTTTGAAAACTCCTCTCCCCACTTTAAACTTCATCTTTAAACTCCATCAACAGCTTCCCGCCATCTTCACCTCAGTACTCCTGCTGCTGCTGCTGATCACACTAGCACTGAAGTCCACTGAAGCTCGACCTCAGCACAATGACAATGGCTACGACGGCTACGACGACTACGGCCTGGAGGGCCTGGGCGGCCTGGGCGGCATGTTCGGCGGCATGGGCGCCCTCGGCGGACTGATGGGCGGCGGCGCCAAGGGCGGGCTCGACCTGAAGGCGGGCTACGCCATGAAGGATGGCCTGGGTTTTGGCGGCCTGGGCGAGATGAAGGGCGGCATCGACCTGAAGGCGGGCGCGGCCGCCGGAGGAAAGGTGGGCGGATACGGTGGCCTGGGAGGGCAGGTGGGCGGAGGACTAGGAGGAGGACTGAAAGGCTACGGACAGCTGCCTTTTGCTGGGGCTGGCTTTGGAGTTGGAGCTGGTGGTGGTGGTGGTGGACTGTTCGGCGGTGGAGCTGGTGGATATCCTGGTGGTGCAGGAATTGGACCTTATCAAGGCGGCATCGGACCTTATCAAGGAGGTGTTGGCGGTCAGTTTGGAGCTTACCCGCCAGGAGCTGCTGGTGGTGGTAGTGGTGGTGGTGGTGGTGGCCAGTTTGGACCCTATCCTCCGGGAGCTGTTGGCGGCCTGTACTCAGGAGGAGGAACCGGCGGTATTGGCCCTGGCTATCCTGGTGCTGCAGTTGGACCCTACGGTGGTGGTGGTCCAGGAAACTTTGGACCTTATCCAAATGGTCCTGGAATTAGCGGTCCAGCAGTTGGCGGTGTTGGACTTGGTGGTCCCTATCCAGGAGGCTTCATCGGCGGTGGTCTGGGCTTCTACGGTGGTGGTGGTGGTGGCCATATGATGGGCGGTGGCGGCGGCGGCTTCGGAACAGGTTTAGGAGGAGGTGGTCTCGGTGGCTATGGCGGCCCCTATGGTCAATTTGGTGGTGGACCAGGTGGCTCCCCCTACTTTTCTCGTCGATATGGTTCCTCCTATGGTTTTGGAGGAGGAGGAAGAGCCTTTGAGCCCGGCCACCTGTACAGTCGTCGGCTGTTTCGCAATCTTCAGGCGCAAACCGATGACTACTACAAGTCCAAAAAGTAGGGTTCGTTCTCTTCCACCAAAAAGCTTCCCCCCCCCCCGACCTCAACTGCTCCTTTTTTTCCTTTTCTTTCTTTTGTTCACTCTACTGTTCTTCATTATTATTATTATTATTTATTGTAATAACTAAACACTTTGTAAAGAAAAACCCTTTTGAGCTTTGAAAGCTTTTTTAGTAAAGAAAAGTTTTGACAATAAGAAAAACTCTAGAATCAATGTGTAGTGCTGTTGCGACTTTCTGACAAATTGTTGTTTGAAGCCGTTCACCCAGATTCACTCAAAAAACTGTGCCAAAAACAAAACAAAGTTTTTTACAATAAAGTGACCAAAACTGCGGAGTGTCCACTTGGCTCGAGGATGTCAAGAAACCAACCCTCAGGAAAAGTGACGATTGTGGTAGAAGTGTCTGACTTTGCCAGCTGATAATTACTGATTAATCTCTTTCTAAGATTTTTGAACTGATAAGCCTTTTTGATGACAATAAAAATAGAAACCCCTCTTCAGGCAACTGCTGAAAATGATGATGAAACACTGATGAACACTGATACTGATGATGATAGCTCTGTGTGTGATTTGTCTCTTAATTATAAATGCTAATTTGATTCAACTTTTCTTTATTATCAGCCTCTACACACACAGTTTTTTTCACAGTGTATCCAGTTTCACTACTCTTTTGGTACGACTAGTTTAATTAAAACGCTGAACTAAAAAAAGATAAAAAAAGGTGATACGATCAGCTCACTTGAACTTCAACTTCGACTTTTTATTAGCTGTTGTAGTGTAGCCATCGACTGAACGTGCTTTTCAAATAACGTGCCTGCTGTCTTGTAAGCAAAAGGCAACCAAAAAGACGAATAAAGTACTAAAACTGCCAAAACGGCAAATCTGTTGAGAACTGTCTATCCAGACAAAAAATGGAAGAAGAAAAAAAGAAGAAAAAAAACGAAAATCGGCGCAAGTTAGCGCAAGCATTTGAGCACATATGTTTTTCAGATTTATTCACTCTTCTTAGCTTCTTCTGTTCTTCTTGTTGCAGGCATTACTTCTCCTTAATTTCCTTGCTGTCACCACCATCACAGCCATCATCAAAACCATCATCAGCGCCAAAATGCTTCAAAAAGAAACTGCCTAAAGATGACGTTTTCTGCTGCTGCTGCTGCTGCTGCTGACGAAGATGAATATCTTCTGCCATTCATTACACTTCTTAGTCTTTCAATCTAGTCAGTCAGTCAGTCAGTCAAACAGGCTGTTAACCACTGGAAACGACTTTGAGAGGCTAAACTACGACACTTCAGTTAGTCACTTGTCATTTGCCATTTGAGGGCAGTTGCAGCAGCAGCGACAGCAACAGCAGCAGATGCCAAAATCACCCAATTGTCCACTTCCTTTGTTTTTTCCCTTTTCCTGATCTTTGTTGCTGCAGTTGCTACTTTTGAAACAAAATAAAAAAATACAAAAAATAAAAACAATGCCTGACGCTGAGAAAACGGCGGCTGATGAGAAGAATGGCATCACCACCACCACCCCTTCTGCCAACTCTTCTCCATCTTCACCCAACTCTCTCATCACCACCTTTCGCAGCACCTTCCTCACCTCCAACCGACAAAAATGGCTTTCAATTCTGGCCATCGTCTTCCTCGTCGTCCTTGCCCTGCTCATCCTCACCGGCCTGCTCATCTTCTTCCTCACCCACCCGGAAGAGCTCTGCACCACTCCAGGCTGTCTGGCGGCCGGAAGGGAGCTGTCCTCTTCGCTGAACACCTCCGTCGACCCGTGTGAGAACTTTTACGCCTTCGCCTGCGGCGGCTGGGTAGAATCCCATCCAATACCCGATGATGAAACGAGTCAGACGACCTACTCGCTGGCGAATAACCGAGCACAGGCGGCGATGCGCACCATCTTTGACCAGAGTCTCTCTTCGGCGGAAGTTTCACCGTCCTCAAAAGCAAAATCCGTTCAGCTGGTGCTCGACCTGTACCGCGAGTGCATGGACATGGAGGCCCGGGACCGGGTCGGCCTGGAGCCGGTCCGGAAGCTGGTGCATCGAGTCCTAGGAACTGGGTGGCCGGTGCTGCGCGAGGACCAGCTCCCAGCGGATGACCGCCTGGAGGCGATTCAGGGCGGAAAACTGTTGACCACTTTGGCGTTGATGGCCGAGCTGGGCGTCGGCCACCTTGCCTACGTCTACCCGGGAACGGATGCAAAGAATACGCAGTCAAAGATTATCAATGTGAGTGACCCTTTAAAATCTCTTTTTAAAATTAAAAAAATTTTTTTTTAGTTTTTGGCGCCCGGCTTCAGCCTTCCCCGAAAGGAGTTCGAAAACGCCAACGGCACCTTCACCGCCGAGGTCGACCTCTACCGGCGGATGATTCAAGAATTCGGCCACCTGTTCTTCTTTGCCAGCAACAATCGAACTATCCGTTTGGGGCAGTCCGAGGAGAAGGAGTTAACCTCCCGCATCGAGGAGGTGTTCACCTTTGAGCGGACCCTTTCGCTGGCCACCCGACCCGCCGGCGAGGACCGCAACGCCACCGTCTGGTACAACAAGATGACCCTGGAGGAGTTCACCTCCAAAACGGGAAACTTCCTCAACTACACCGTCTACCTTAATGAGCTAGCACTCCTTTTTAAACTCCCGTATCGTTTCCACCGAACCGACAAGGTGGTCGTCCGAGACGTGGGCTACTATGAGAAGCTGTCGCGGATTCTCCTGAAAACGCCCCCTCTGACGCTGCACAACTTCCTGGGAAAGAAGTTGGCCTACGGTTGGGTGGGCGCCACTGACAGTCACATGCGGGAGTTCGCCTTCCGCCACGCCAGCCTGAAGACCGGCGTCCGCCAGATGACGCCCCTCTGGAAGGACTGCCTGGGCACGGTGGGTGGCTGGGCGGCCAGCCGCCTCTACGTCGACCACTTCGTCCTCCCTGGAACGAAGGAGAAGGCCACCGAGGTGGTGAATGACCTGAAAGAGGTCTTCAGCGAGGTGGTCCTCAAGCGGGACGTCGACTGGCTGGATGAACCAACTCGAAAGAGAGCTTTAGAAAAAGCAGCCAAAACGCACTACTACGTCGCCTACCCCGACTGGCTGCTGAATGACACCGCCCTCGACGCCGAGGTTTACCACTTCACTGATAAGGACTACGTCCAGGTGGAGCGGGGGCAGTACTTTTCGGCGGTCGTCGAGGCGACCCGACGAGCCATTGGCGTCCACTTTGCCGAGCTGCACCGGAAGCCGGATGTGAAGCGGGACTTTCTGGCGCCGCCCTCCGCGGTGAACGCCTTTGCCGCCCACGCGAAGAACGCCATTGGTAAGCTGGTGAGGTGGAGTTTAGAGTGGAGTTTGCTTTAACAACAAAATTTTTGCCAACATTTTTTCCAGCAATAACCGCCGGCGAACTTCAGCCGCCCTTCTTCGACCCTACGGTGCCCGCCTACCTCAACTACGGCGGCGTCGGTGCGGTGATCGGCCACGAGATCACCCACCACTTTGACGACAAGGGCGCCCAGTACGACCTGAACGGCAACCTGGTCAATTGGTGGTCCGGCACTACCCGACAGCGGTTCTCCACCGGGGCAAAGTGCTTTGTGGCGCAGTACGAGGCCTTTGTGGACGCGATTACCGGCGTCCGCCTGAACGGCACCCGGACGCTGGGGGAGAACATCAGCGACAATGGGGGGCTGCGAATGGCCACCCTGGCGATGGAGGCGAGCTTGAGGAAGAAAAAAGGAAGCAAAAAAAATGGGACGCAAAAGCTGCCCGGCCTGGAGCAGTTCACCGCCCAGCAGGCGTTCTTCCTCTCCTACGCGCACATGTGGTGCGGCCACTACCGCGTGAAGGCGAGGAAGATGCGCATTGACCACTACGCCCACCTGCCCGGGGAGTACCGCATCAATGTGCCGCTGAGTAACCTGGAGCAGTTTTCCGCCGCCTTCAGCTGTCCGCTAGGCTCGAGGATGAATCCGAGGAAGAAGTGCCGACTTTGGTGAAACTTGCTGGTTGGTTGCTGTTGGTGGTGGTGGTGGTGGTGGTGGTAGTTGAGAGTTTAGTAACTACTACTACTACTGCGACTGCAACTTTATTTTTCTCATTTTAAATCATCATTTTTTTATTGAATTTTTTTTACAAAATTATTTTGAACTAGTTTATAATAACATAACGATTAAAAATGCGTTTTCATTGCATTTTTTATTGTATTTTTAAAGTTTTTATATCATAAGCTTTAAGCTAACTTTATGACTCGTCTTTTAATTACCATAACAATTACAAAACAATAATAAAAATGAATAAATTACCTACTTTTGGTTCAATATAAAACCCCTCTTTAATTATTCTAATTAGAAAACGAGCAAAAAGTTTCCACAATTATATAATAAGAAAAACGGCGTACCTGTAGGACAGGAGCAAGCACAAGCACACACTCACTTACACCAAGGAAATAAAATACCTTTGCAGCGTACTTCTTCTTTTTCTCTTCTTCTTTTTCTTCATCATCTTTAGCAGAGAAAAAGAGAAAGTGAGCTGCCAGGCAGCTATACGTTTAGTGTTCGGCAACAGCAAAAAGAAAAATAAATGACCTTCGAATGCTGCTCACTCTGCTCACTCAGCTCACTCTTTCTAGCCAGGTAAGCATGTTCAGCAAATGAAGAGAGTGAGAGAGAGCAGCACAACCGTACAACACAACGCACAGCGGCAGCCGAAATGAAAACAAGCAGGCTGCTTAGCAGCGGCAAATACTACCTGTAGGAGTGAACAGCAACAACAACAAAAACCTAGCAACAACAACAACAGCAGCAAAACGACACGGTGCAAGTTGCAAAACGACACAACAACCAAAGCATCGTCAAGCCATCCTCAACGTACACGGTTTTTTTGTACGACAGTGAAACTGTGTCGCCGACAGCTCTGCTGATCACACATCACACTCACATTTTTGCCGTACAGACACCGTCTCTATCAGTTGTTTGGCATCGTCGTCGTCGTCGTTGTTGTCGTTCTTCACCAAATCAATGATGGTGACGCCTGGTGAAGAAGAGTAGGCAGCAGCTAAAGCAGCAGTTTGCTCAAGCTCAAGCTCAACGTTGAAACGTTTTTCAATCTCTCTCTTGTAAATCAGTGCCATAACCACCAGCGGCGGCAGCCAACGCCTAGGTAAGTGATTTCTGATCTCTGATTTACCAGTTGGCTAATTTTTTTTTAATTTTTATTAGTCAATTTTTTCAAAATGTCTCGTTACGACGTTCACTACGAGGTTTTGGACGGCCATTCTGCGCAAGTTGGCGCCTTTGAGGCGGACGATGCAACGCTGATCTTTGACACTGACTCAACTTCAAGCTCCTCCGCAACTTCCGCCTTTCAAAAGCTAATCAACGGCATCAAAAGTCGACAGAGAAAGGAGCGAGCCTGCTCAACGGTCCTCTGTGTCGGCCTCAGCCTGCTGGTCATCTTTGTCCTCGGCTCGCTGATGATAGCCTCCAATCTGAAGTTCAAGCACAAAAGGGGCGGGGACGATGACAACAACCTAAATTTCGCCGATTTTGACCTGTCTGGAAAGCGAGCCCTCGTTCGGCGGATGACCAGAGAGGCCTGGGCGGCCTATAAGCAGTACGCCTGGGGCCATGACGCCCTGCGGCCGGTGGCGATGGCGCCCTACGACGAGTGGGCGGGCGCCGGCGCCAGTATAGTGGGCGCCATGAGCACGCTCTATGTGATGGGCCTGAAGGGGGAGTACCTGGAGGGAAGGGAGTGGATTGCCGAGAAGTTGAACTTTTCGAAGATTGACGGAGAGACGGACGTTCATGCGACTATTGTGCAGTACATTGGCGGCCTCCTGTCCGCCTACGCGCTGACGGGAGATTTGGTCTTCAGGGAGAAGGCGGTGGAAATAGCCGCCGCCCTTGATGTGGCCTTCAACTCGACGACAGGTCAGAAATTATCTGTTTTTTATTATCTAAAAATTCCACTAAAGTATCTCTTCAATTTAGGCCTCCCCTATCAGTACTTCAACCCTGCCAAGGGCACCGCCTACCACTCAAAGGTGGCCCTCTCTGAGACCGGTCATCTTCAACCGGAGCTAGTGTACCTGGCAAACATAGGCAAAAACCGCCGCCTAAACGACCGACTGGCAAAGATTGAGGCCTTCCTCAGGCGGGTCACCAAACCACGGGGCCTCCTCCTGTCCACAGTGGACGTCGACAGCGGAAACTGGACCTCAAATAGCTCTTCACTTTCCGGCAATTCGAATCAGTTCACCTACAACCTTCTGAGGGCATACCTTCAGTCAGGAGCGAAAGCACAAAACCTGAACAACAACGCCACTTCATACACTTCTGACACTTTAAGTCCTCAGGAACTGTTCACCCTTTACACTCAACGCCTGCTGGCCAACGGGCTGATCAGCCACTCCACCGGCGGCCACTACACCTTCACCGGCGATCTTGACCTATCGTCTTCAGGCAGTCTTCACAGCAGCAACCAGATGCTGACCAGCGCCTGCAACCTGGGCGCCATGTTCGCCCTGGCCGGCCACAGCCAGGTGGCAGGACCTGCCAGGGCGGTGACCAACGCCCAATTCTGGCAGCTAGGAATAAATTTAACAAAGACGTGCTACGAGGCAACGGCCGCCACAAAAACTCATCTTCCACCCGCCTACTTTATCTTTGAAGAAAAATGGGGCAAAGATGTAGAGAGGCCGCCGGCGATTTTAGTGTACAAAAGTTCAGCTGATGTGTAAGTAAAACTTCTTTTTTTTAAAAAACACTGATTTTAATCTCTTTTTAATCTCCCTTTTATCAGATCAACCCTGGCCGAGAGCTACTTCTTCCTCTGGCGCCTGAGCGGCGACGAGAGGTACCGAGAGCACGCCTGGGAGCTGGTGCAATCGATCTGGCGGTACAATCGAGTGGCTGCTTCCGGTGGCTACGCGGCGATAGTCAATGTCGATGGATTGGGGAACAATAATAATGGCAGCAAAGTGGCGGCCTTCGTCGAGGACGACATTCAGTATCCGCAGCTGCTGTCCGCCACCTTCAAGTACCTGTATCTAATCTTTGCTGAGCAAGGCAGCAGCACTGGCCCCCCGGCCAGCCTGCCCCTCTCAAAGTGGGTCTTCAGCGAGGGCGGCCATCCGCTGCCCATCTGCGGCCAGTCACCGGCCTACCGGGCAGAGCACTGTACGACGGTGGAGTTTAATTTGTAGCAAGTACAACAAATTAAAAAAAGATAAATTTTTCAAACTGAAACTTGTGTTTCAAGGTTGACTGTGATTTAACCCCTTTTTTGAGCCCTTTTTTATTGTGTTTTGTTTTGTAAAAAAAAGTTATTTTTTCATTCTTTTCATCTCAAATAACAAATTAAATATTAAAAAACACTTAAAATATCATCATTTCAAGAGGATTTATGATCATTAGTGGTCACTAGCAATTACCCTTTCCCCCTCCCGTTTCACTTTTCTTTCTTATGCAATTTAAAACTCGTTTTTAATGTATTGATGTTTTGCAATCACCCTTTTTGACATTATCATCATCATCATCATTACCATCAATTACATCTCTATGATTTGATGCTAGTTTGCAAGCAGCAACGGCAATAGCCTCTTTTCACTAGCACTTTCCTACCCTCAAAAATCGCTTATTTTATTCATCATCATCATCATCATCATCAAATGCATTAAAAAGAATCCCTAAATACGTGAGGGTTGATCCGTTTTCAATTGAATGTCAAATCATTATCTCCTCATATAAAAACAACCTTTCAAGACTCTACAAGTTATTAAAAAACTACATACACAATTTGTTATTGAACTAGTAAAAAAATCTCAACAAACAAAAAACAAAAATGCTACTCAAAATGCTCTCCTTACTACTTCTGACCACTTTTCTACTGAACCTCAATTTGAACTCCTTTGTCACCTCCATCGAGGTGAACCTCAAGCCGGTGGTGGTGAACAGCAGCTCCCAAAGTGGGCCGATCTACTTCAAACCGGACGGCCGCTGTCTGGACACCAACTGGATGAACACCGACGTCAACTTCATGCTCTCGGTGACGCCCCAAAACAATTGTCCCAAATCGGCCGAGGATACCCAGTTCACCTTTGAGGCAAACGGCCAGGTGACTGTTCCAAACAGGGGCGCCACCCGCTGCCTCGATTGCTTCCTCTTCTTCGCCGACTGTCACATCATCACCTATCCCTGTCACTCGGAGACGAATCAGAAGTGGTTCATGAGGACCTATCCGCGGCAGATTGACTACAAGCACCGGAAGTTCACCTTCAGTCTGCACAATGTCCTTCACCCGACGAAGTGCATTAGTGAGTGTTCAACTTTTTTAAAATTACAAAATTTAATTTTTTTTTCATAAAAAAATTTAGCCGGCTACCACGCCTACGGAAATGTGAAGTTTGAGGAGAAGTACTCGCGCACTAGTCGGCTGGAAAATGTGAGAAAAACGAATGATGGCTACTACCAGGGCATTCACCACGGCTTCCGCCTAGAGGACTGTCACGGCTTCGACAATCAGACCTTCTACTTTGATCCGCCCGAGTACGAGATTGACATTGTCTTTGATGAGAAGGAGATCACCAACTACACCACACTGACAGCTTAGAGCAGGAAAAAGTTTCAAACAGTTCCTGAAGTGCTAAAACAAAAATGCTAAATCCCATTTTTCTTTTGTAATTTAAATAATAAAAAAATCGATTGTAAAAATGCCGCGCTCATCAATCACTTTCTTATCTTTCTCATTCCGGGCAAGAGAGATAACGTCGCATGTGACTTTTTCCTCTTTTTTTGCATGTAAAGTATTTTTAAATCTTGTATTTATTTAGTTTTTTCAAATATACAAAAATCACTATTTTCATAGCAAATACAACAGTAATAAAATTGAATATATTTAAAAGTCAACAAAAAACGCTAAAAGTTATTGACTCTAAGATGTTGCCTGTTCAGAAGCAAAAAAGCTGAGGAATTTACGTTGTACATTTAAAGTTCATTAAATGCTCTTTGATGTTTTCTTTATTACATTTTTCTACTTCCATGTACCAAGTTCAACCTTTACTTTATTTTTAGTTTTTATTAAATTGAAAATGTAATTTTGGTGCTTCACAAGGCAGCAAAAGTCAGCTAGCAAAAAAATAGTTGCAAAACAGGATTGCAACTGAGCAACCCCACTGAACATCATCAGCCTAATGTGTGGGGGGGGGGCGTGCCAAATTGGGAGCTTGAAAGAGGGCTGATGATGTGATTCCAATCACGTTCTCGTGATAGCCTGTGTGTATGACAGTGTGTTTTTGGCAGCAACTCCTTCCTTCCATCCAAAAAAAACATTCTCCCGAGGGTTAACCACAACAGCAGCACTCAATACTCAGCGTGGTACTCTTAATTACATATAAGAGAAAGTAAGCCTTCTTTCTTTACTCGAGAAAGAGTAAAAGGTACAACAACAAACACTTTATGCTTCTCTTTTACAGTTTTTTTTATTGTGTGCAGCTCTTCATCATTAGCATCAACAGCAAAAATAAACAAAATTTAAATAAAAATGGCCAAAAATGTTCTTCTTAGTTTCTTTCTCTTTTTCACCTTGACTTGTCAAATCGCCCTTATCCACGCTGACATCATCAACCGGCACTCCCGCCAGGCGCCCATCTACGGCCTGAATCCGTCCGGCTGCCTGGACGCCGGCTGGTCCATCGCCGATACCTGGACCGCGGTCTACCCCTACTACATTGGCTCATGTCCCCGGTCCTCCCACAATCAGTTCACCTTCAGAGAGGACGGCAAAATCAGCACCGTTCACCACGGCCGTCGAAAGTGCCTCGACTGTAATCAGTTCACCCCGGACTGTCACATCATCGCCTTCGACTGTCACAGTGGCGACAATCAAAAGTGGACACTGCGAAGTTGGCCGTGGCAGATTGATCGAGTTGGGGAGCGGACGTACTTCAGCATCGAGAGCCGCCTGCACCCGGGAAGGTGCATTAGTAAGTGCAACAGAGTTTTGGTGCTGAAAAGTGTGTGCTCAAATTTTAATTAAAATCTTTTTCCTCTTTTTTCTCGGTCTGTAGCCTCTTACCAGGGAACGCACAATGTCAACTTTACCGAGCGCTACTCAACGCACAGCTGGCAGTTGAGTGATCTGGTGAAGGTGGGCGAGGATCGATATCAGGGAGTGCACGTCGGACTTCGCTTGGAGAAGTGCACCGGAAGGGAGAAGCAGTCCTTTTACTTGAAGCCCGATCCAGTGCCGTCTAAAAACAAAAACCGTCAGCGGCTAGCACTTCTGGTCAATGTTGATGACCAAAATGATGATCCTCATCAGTACGGCAGGCACTATTAGAAAGAAGTACCAGAAATTTCAAGTTCATCCAATTACACTGACAAACATTAAAAAGCAAAGAACTTTTTTTTTGAAGAACATCTAAAGTCAAGGCAGGCTCATTTTGCATAATTTCTCCATTTTAACTTTGAATAAAAAAAAGTTTTCTTGCACTAGCAGAAAACATGCTTAAAAATTCCGTTTAATCGCCCACTAAGAAGTTTAGTAGTCATTTTAGAGCAACAACAACAACAACAACAGCAACAAGGCACACAGGAAGGAGAAATTCGGGAGAAAACAACTGCATTTTTAATTGCTGTTGCTTTCTCTAGTTCTCCATCAGTTCCAACTTAAAAAGCCCCAAAATCACGCGCTTTTTGCCCTCTTTTGTATTCCCATTGAGCTCATTTTACATGTTTCACAGAAGTAACTGTTTGTCGTTAGTGTTTGTTGTTTCGCAATAGAAAAGGGAGAAAAAAGGAGTAAGACAAAACTCAAGGGAAAACTTTCTCAAGAAATCACAAAAGAAAAATTTTAATTTCTGCAGTGATGACGCCAAACGGCATCTGCTGCTGCTGCTTTCTTCTTGGTTCGACCATTAAATCCGATTCACCACTAATCACTAAAAAAAGAAAGAAAGGGCACTAAAGGCAGGAGCATCAACTAACTGGTAATTTGTTCTTTTTCTTCTTCTTTTTCAAACACAAAGCAACTTCATGTGTACAGTAGTCACAGGAGTCAGTCAAATAATGTAATACCCGAATAATTACCGAACACTACATCACTGCTTCTAATACACACACACACACACACACACACACAAGTTCTAGAATCTCTAATTCTCAAGTGGGAAACTGAGAGAGAATTAGAAAAAGTGCACGCACACACACAACACAACCTTTTTTGTTGCTTGTTTGTTGGTTTCTTGTGTGTGTGCAATTGACGCAAACTTGAATTTGCTTTGTGGCGGTGGTGGTGGCGGTGGCGGTGGTGGAGACTGCCAACAAGTAAAGGGCAAAATTAATTACCAAAGCAGAAAAAGGCATATGTAGCATTGGGCAGCAACAGCAACAGCAACAAAAAGCAGCAGTCCAACAAACGAATAATCAAGCAGAAATGTGCCCAAATGGCACTGTGACAAAAAAAAGTGCACTTTCCGTACAGTGCTGATGTAGTGCAGCAGATTAGGGCGAGAAGCGAGACAGCACCAGAAGCAGCAACAGCAACAGAAGCAGCCACAGCCGCGACAGGACTTAGCAAATCAATTTTTTTTGCTTAGAGCATTTATTTTTACCCACAAAAAGGTCTAGAGCGAATTATTATTATCATTATTGTTGTTGTTTGATAACGACTAACGCTTTTTTCACGTTTGCCTTTTTCTGGGAAAAAATGCGCAGCGTAAATGATATTACGCTGTAGAGCAAGTGTCAGAACTCCCTTGCTTTTTTTCGGTTAAAGTGGTTTTTTACACTCATCAAAAAAGCTTCTTTTTCTCTTCTTCTTCTTCTGCAAAACTTTTCCCTGTTGTTGCCATTACCAAATTTTACGGTAGTATAGAGTGTTATCACTAAAAGCTTCTCTCAATTGAGTTACTACTGTCACATTACACACACACAAAGCTTTTTTTGCACTGCAAAAGCACCAAAGCACAGAGTACCCTTTCTGCAGGGTGTTTTTCAGCAGATGTAGAAATGAAAACAAACTGGAAAGAAAATACTGTTTGTTGTTGCTGCTGCTACTGTTTTCATTACACGCCCACTTCCTTCTTCCGCTACCTTCAGCTACATTTAGTTTTGCATTTACACAAACGAAACAGGGGAGAAAAACAAATAGTTTCAAGAACTAGTTCAGTTAAGTTCAGCCCAACAGTTAGCACTCGTCAATAACACAGACACACACATACTGGTCACACCAACACACATTAGAAGTGGCCTTCTTTCCCTAAGCCATTTCTCTATTTCATTTAGCAGAATATACACATTTATTTATTTATGGCGTAATGTTTATGTGAAAATAGAGAAAGCTGGAATGACTCACTCGTAATGAAGCAAAATGAGGGGTGAATAAGTGTGAGTGAATGAGAGGATGAATGAGAGAATAAATGATGGTGAATGATGAAGAAAAAAGTTAACGTGAAGATAAAAGTGTACAGCAACAACAGTAACAACGTCCTCGAAAGTCAAGTCTCAGTCCTTGAGTCAATTAGCAGACTGGTACGGTACAGTGTACCGTACAAGAACATGTCGAGTAGAACAGTTGTTTGAAGTTTCAATAGTGTTTGTGTACGGCTGCTGTTGCTGCCGTAGTGTACAATTCGGGGATGCTGTCTGTGTGTACTCTAATTCACCGATGGTCACGGGATTTGCGCGTTGAATAATACGGCTGAAGTGTGTGAGTGAGTGAATGAGTGAATGAGTGTGTGTGTGTGTGTATTTGCACTGCTTAGGAATGATTAGGAAGGAAGGAATGTGTCGTTGTCAGGGACACACACACACACATTTGATTGTGCGGCTGTGAGTGTCAGCTGTTGTCAGGGAGGAAGAAAAAAAATGGCAAAGCAAAGTGTTCACCGGAAATGGAATTACAACGGGTTACAACTGGAATTCAGCGGGCACAGTGATCCGCGGGTGCACCACCAATCGGCTGAAAACCAAAGCAAGCAATGCGTGCCTGAATGTCATTTCAGTGCTCGGTGGACACTGCTGCTGCTGCTGCTGAAAATGCAGCAGTTTTGTGATGGCAATCATCATCATCAGAGTTATAGTAATAATGGCAAGTGGAATACTTAACGATTATGACTTCCAGTCAAAATTAGTGAGAAAAAATAGGAAAATGAATAGAGAGGGGAAAGGAGAGATGAAATGAGATTCAGCAGTGGATGATCAGCCAGCGGATTGAACCAGATTGAACCAGAAAGAAGGAATGAAGATGAAAATTATGAAGTAAAAGAAAAAAAAGTGTGAGTGCTGAGGATTAATTGTTCAAGCTGGCTGACTGACTGGCTGGAAATGAATTGAAGAGATTCAGAGAACTAAAAAGCATAGCAGAGCAGAGAGAGATTTAGAGGTTGGGCGCCTTCATAACCTTCACCACCATACGACTGGTAATTCGCCGAAGATCGTTCTGTCAGAAGAGAGAGAGAGAGAGAGAGAGAGAGAGAGAGAGAGAGAGAGAGAGAGAGAGAGAGGATTT
>JAALOO010000376.1_pt1 | contig 39795 bp, 23 predicted proteins | sample 7257641 | NCBI WGS metagenome assembly JAALOO01 (sample SAMN14085613, study PRJNA598686) | mite metagenome | biome: ENVO:01001000; feature: ENVO:01001002; material: ENVO:01001226; isolation source: single female mite from University of Michigan culture on fish food culture... ...
AGAGAGGGAGAGAGAGAGTGAGAGAGAGAGAGAGAGAGAGAGAGAGAGAGAGAGAAAAATTGTGAGCATTAGTTGTAGTAGTAGTAATAGTAGTCGCAGTTGTAACAAGTTCAAGTAACCATGCCCTCACCTCTTCTTCTTCCCCCACCAAATTTGTGCGCTCATTTTGGCGCCGTGAAGCGGCTGCTTTTCCCAGGTGCCGAAGCACTGATGCAAACCGGATTCACAAAGTGTTGCCCACAAGCACTGTGTTGCTGCTGCCACAACAACTGCCGAATTAGCGACGCCAAGACAGTGATTGACACTTGTGCCCGTGTACACTGCCGATTATTACCTACACTAATTTCCATCTTACTGTGAAGTACGGCCTGACCGCACAATGGCCTCCAGTCCTTTGTCTTCGTGCACTCGGACTATTGATCTGTGTTGATGACTAGCTTGTGTTTGAAACGCACTCACACAATAGATCACACACACACACTCCCAATTGGTGGTCAGTGTCGTGAGTTGTCAATTTACTCCTTACAACTACAGAAAGATAATAGTTGCAAAAATTCGCTCGTTACTGCCGGAAAAGAATGAAATATTAGAAAAATCAAGTTTGAAAATGGATGAGCACACGCACTTTTTGGATTCCAGTTTTATCTTTTGCATTAGCTTTTACAGGAAACTATAGTCAATGCTATTTAATGAATGAACATTTGACTTGTGATGCCTCACAAGTGTTTGCTTTCTACGCACACGCTAAAGTGCCTCTTTAAATTTTGTTTCTGAGTATTCAATCTCAATGAAGTAATATCATTGATTAATATTTACATTTATAGTCGTCAATTTAGTAGAGAAACACAGTCCAACACAAGTGTAGTGGTAAAAGGAGGCATTTTAGAAAATGAAATTTTATTCTGCTCAGATGAACGATGGAAAAGTTGTTCAACACTAGGAAGAGGCTTTCTGCCGTCTGTTTTAGTTTAATACATAGGCAGAGTACTGTCTCCCGAGCACCAGAGTACCGATCTTGGCGCACGCCGTAATAGTTTTGTTTTGCAAACAGCACACAACCAAGTCTGCCGCTACTGCCGCACCGTTACTCCAGTTGCATCTTTTCCTCAACAACTCATTTGCAGAACAGCGAGCAGTGCTACCACGCAAAGGGCCAAAGTGATGCACGAGTCTGTGTCAATTTGCATGTCAACGGAGGCATCTGTGGGGCGCTCATTTTCACGCTTGTGCCAGTTGTCTCCACACTCTTCTTCCATCGAGGCAGAGCGAAGTGAGTGGTGGCACAAGAATCGCAGCTTTTTCCAGCTCGCACGGCTCTAATCACCAAGCACAGTGGCAGTAAGTCATCTTGGAATGGCACTTTAAAAGCAAGCACTTCTCCGCCTTGTTTGCTCACACAGGCACGGACAATTTGGCTGCACTAATAATAGCAAGTGGTGCCGTGGTGGCAGAGGAGAAGAAGAAGAGGATGCCAAGTGGCCCTGTTTGTGTTTGCAAACAAATCAAACTCGATCGATCACTTAGAGCAGTGCCAGGCTAGCACTTGGCAGCTCCTGTCCAGTTCCAAATACCGACGAGTACAGCTGTAGTAGAGTATCTTCGAGTGGGGCAAGTGTTTCAATCTCTGATCGAACAATTGCTGTTGGCATGTTTCACTTGTTCTTCAAGTGGCTGCCTTCTGCTTAATTGCTCACTGAATGTTTTCTGGCTCATCATCAAACTCTTCTCACACACACAAACACACTTACAGCTGAGTCAATGGGCCCAAAGCGGTGCAGTCACAGGCAGTCTGAGGCTTCCTTTTTATCAATTCTCATTATCGCGCGAGAAATTCCTTCCACAAGAATAATTATCATTGCAAGTGCCTGTTTTCTTTTGCAATGTACATTTTTTTCTGTCAGAGTGAATTGACACATTTGTGAAATAATTTTATAATTATTGCCAGATGGGAGGCAGCCAGAACAAAGACAGGTAGGTGGGTAGACTTGAAGAGGGCTGATTGACGGGCCCTCTAACATGGCACGATTAGATTGGCCCAATGCAGTCTCTCTGCTGTCCCTGCTGCAGAACTTCTGTGTCATCTTTGTCTTGCCTTGTTTGTGGTCTGTTTGCTAGTGTGATTGATTTGCAGGTGATGTCTTCATTGGCCACTTACTTCAGTTTCTCGCTGCCCACTGCTGCTGTTGCTGTTCGTCCGAAGCCAGTAGCGGTGGAGCTTCCTTCAAGATAAGCACTGGTAGCAGTCGGTTGTGTGCTGTTTGTGCGATCCACTTAAGCAGACTAATTGCCACCTCGATTCTCTCATTCTCCCATCAGTTTGCCCAGCAATTGTCTGCTCGGCAGTGAGCCAGCAAAAACAATGCCTTCCTGAGAGTGTGCCTGTGCCTGGTCCTCTTCCTCCTCATCTGAGATGGCTAGTAGCCACAGAGATGCTATCAGTGCGCCTTCAGCTACGGGGAAATGCCTGTCTTCATTGCTCCTCCATTCTCCATTCTCACTCGGTGCCATCTAAGTGATGGCCATTAACGATAATAGACTACGGAGAAGACTGGTGAGACAGACACTGCCGCAGATGCCATTATCACTGGCAATACACAACACAACTACTGCCTGCAGTTGTACTACAACTCTGTCAGTCTGTCGTTGCTGTCCTCTCTGAAGACTCTTCACTTGGTGTGTCCGATGTGCCACTGCTTTCCCCGCTCTTCATCTCTCCCTCTCTTTGTCGTCGCCAGCTGGTCACTCGAATCGATCGATGTTCTTCACAATCTGCTGTGCTCCTCGGTGCTGACTTCTCCTCAAACTGGTGGCTTCAGTTGGTCTGCCTCAGACGAAGCTCACTATTGGCTACATTTGGCAGATAGGCACTGCCTCTGGAGGCGGACCTGGCCACCGAAGCGTGCCACTCTGACTGCAGCCTCAGACTTTCCAGTTGGCGGTTCCACACACTGCTCCATGTCTTTCTCTTTCTCAGTCTGTTCTCTTCTTTTCTTTCTTTCTTTCTTTCCTTCTCTCTTTCCTTCTCTCCACTGGCTCGGTTGCACGAAGCTCTAAGGGTGCAAACAAAAGTTTCACCGATAGCTCCATGACACGACTGCGCTTCTTGTCTTGATATTACCTTACCACCATGCCGCTAACACGGCACACACCGCAGTAGTAGTTGTACTGCGAATCTCTCTTTCTCTTTCTCTCTTTCCTTCTCTCTCTTCAGATATCGTTTCGACACTTGCCTTCGGCTAGGCTAGCCTCGGAGGCGATTGCCACAGCGGCGAGGGGTGTGGGGATGCCGACTGCGAAGCAAGTTGAAATCAATCCAGTCCAATAGGGGACGTATCAATGCTTGGCGACTCCACCCTTGCCAGTGTTTACGCGCAGCAGAAATTGAAGCTAGAGATCGCTTTTCAGGCTCATTCTCTGCCAGGCTCTATTAGACGGCAAGCTATCGCCCAACGATACGGACTCATACACTCGCTGACTGAGCACCAGTGCGGCAGGCTGCTGCTGCTGAACTGAAAGACTGCTCCTGACTGCCGTCACTTGCACGGCTTCGCCACTTGCCAACAACTTCTTTTGTCCTTCGGCGTCTTCGCTGAGCAACACCAACACCAACACCAACACCGACACTACCACCACCACCACCACCAGCGACAGCACTCACCATCACATCAGTGTCTTCTCATTGACAATCTCATCGTCATCCCGCCATTCACCTATTCTGACTTTGTGCTTCTCCACCAACTCAGTCATCGATCTGACAACAAAAGTGGCCAGCTCACCGCTCGGCCACTACCGGTCCAAGCTGGCCGCGGACCTGGCATCACACGGGGAGGTTCTCCACCTCGGTGAGGGCTCCTCATCGTCGATCTCCTCCTCCATCTCCAACCACTCGAGCTCTTCGCTCAAGTACAGCTCCTCCATAGATCGCTCCCCGTCGCCGGAGAAGCCTTCGAAGACGTCCTCCTCCTCCACCACCTCCTCCTCCGCCTCCGCAGTGGCCTCCGTCCTGTCGCCGCTGTCAGCCCTCTCGGGGCTGCCCTTCGGGGCGCCGCCGCTCCATGGCATGACGGCGCTGGGCCTGGGCACGGCCGCCGCTCTGGCCGCCCTCTCCGCCTCGGCCATGGCCAACGGTGCAATCGGCGGACTGGGCGCGGCCGCCCACTCGCCCAACTCGCCCACCAGTCAGCAGAACTCGGCGGCGGCAGCGGCTGCGGCGGCCGCCGTCTATGGGAGCCACCCAGCGGCGGCCATGTTCATGCTGCCTACGCTGAACTTCACCGTGACCCAGGTGGCGGCCGTCTGTGAGACGCTGGAGGAGAGCGGCGACATTGAGCGACTGGGCCGCTTTCTCTGGTCACTGCCGGTGGCGCATCCAAACTGTGCTGAGCTGAACAAAAACGAGTCGGTCCTGCGCGCCCGGGGACTGGTCGCCTTTCACACTGGCAACTTCCGCGAGCTGTACCACATTCTGGAGCATCACCGCTTCACAAAGAGTTCGCACTCCAAACTGCAAGCCATGTGGCTGGAGGCACACTACCAGGAGGCAGAGAAGCTTCGCGGCAGACCGCTCGGTCCGGTGGACAAGTACCGCGTGCGGAAGAAGTACCCACTGCCGCGTACCATTTGGGACGGCGAACAGAAGACGCACTGCTTCAAAGAGCGCACTCGATCTCTCCTCCGTGAATGGTACCTCCAAGATCCATATCCTAACCCTACTAAAAAGCGCGAACTCGCACAGGCCACCGGTCTCACGCCCACACAAGGTAAATACAATGATACTTCAAGGAATATGTCTTGAACTGCTTGAGTTCATTTCAGCTCAATTTTCCCCTCTAAATCACTGTTTCTTCTGTCTCTTTCTCTCTCTCTCTCTCTCATTGCAGTTGGTAATTGGTTCAAGAATCGCCGTCAACGTGATAGAGCAGCCGCCGCCAAGAACAGGTAGGTGTTCAGTTGTTTGTCCTTTTTTTGGGTGTCTTTTTTCTGGTATCTTCAACTCTATAAGTAGTAGTCTGCGTTTTGCACATTTTCATTGTTAATAACATTTGCATGCAGCATCATGCTGATGCAGAAAATCCTATATGACATCAGTGCCTGGTGACTTTGCCAATCAGCCGCTCGTCTTTCTCTAATCTCTAGGATGTAAAGTAATATGATGTTCCTTTTTTTCCTCTGCTGCAATCATCGTCAGTGCTACATGGGAGCATTAGTCTAATGACGACTAGACCTGAGTGTGTCTGTGTGTGTGCCATTTTCGATTCAATTTCTATTTGCCGATGCTATTACGGCCAGCTAGCTGTACGGGGAAAGTTGTGCACTCTCAGCCTAGCTGTCTTTTACTCTCTCTCTCCTACACACATACTGCTTTTTGTCCGCCAGTATGGCGCTTCATCGTCGGTAAATCTATTATCTCAATAATGGTGGCGCACAAGCGATGGTAACATAATAAGCTCTATGATTTTGGCAGTTTCAGTTTTGACTGCCGTGCGGTGCCGAGCAGCAGTTCGTTCAGTTCGGTGAAGAGTGAGGCAAAGAGGAAGCAGAGAGCGAGAACACTCTCGTCATTAGTTGAGCTTTTGTTTGCGCTGCACTTTGGCATTACACAGTTGCTCCTGACTAGTCTTACTTAGGCAACCTATCTGTCAGATCATTTCGTTTTGTTTGAAAAGTGAGCATGCTGCTGCTGAAGAATGTTCTCTGTCAAACGGAGATGCTGTTGCTATCAAAATCACTGCAAGTGCTCAAGCGGATCCTTTCGCTGTGACTACTACTACTACTACTACTACTACTACTAATAACAAGACAGTCTTACCTTACTTGCTTTCTCTCTTTCTCGTTACCCTGCCTTCGTCAGCTGACTAATCACAAAAGCAAACATTTACTGAAACTGATTTATCAGTCCTAATTAATGCCCTGTTTATGTACTGCGACGAGATGTATCGTTCTGTTAGTTTCTCTATTTCAATTTTTTAGCTCTCTTGATTTTTATTTTTTGATAGTCAACCCCTGTCTCTACATTGCTAATTACGTCACTTGCTTAGCTGTTTCATATCATGCCCTGCAGGTGTGTTCATGTCATAGCGCCAATATCTCTGCTAATTGGAAGTAAAAGTTGCGAGCTCATAATCAGCGCAAACAAACTGATAACTGTGATAGCTGTTCACTCACACTCAACTGATACTAGCCACAAAATTGATTTAAATGCAAAGTGAATGTTTGTGTAGCCAGGCTATACACTTTATCGTTGTCACTTTCACTTTGCGATGAAATCTTTATTTCACTTTCTCACATAAATTAATCGATCTTGCCTGCTGATTGTCCGTTTTTTGTCCCAATGAACTAATTGATTAACTCTTTGCGTGCAGTACATCATTGTCTTTGTTAATTGAATTACCTCCAATTGAAAAGTATGTTCGTCTAATCACGGCAACTTTTGTCGGGCGCGCACTGCCTGAGCGAATCACCTGCTGCAGTGGTCAGTACTCTGTGTGCCGTGACAGACGTTGCCAGACTGACCACCAGTGCCTGTCCATCTAATTGTTTTCTAATGGATCATCATCAGCAGCAGCAGCAGCATTGCCGCTGCTGTTCTTTCCACTGAGCTGAGCGTCCGTTGATCTCACTAATTTGCCCACTTTTCATCTCATTAAGGCGTCTTTTCTCTCTGCAGAGAGGCGATGACCAATCTCTCCAATTACATGTTCTACAGTTGCATGCTCTTCCAATGTCTTTATTAATTTGGACTGCACTGCCACTGCTGTCGAGTTTACTGGAGTGCTTCGCGTGCCACCGTTCGAAAGGAAGCGTGATTCGGTGTGCACCGGCAGAAGTGGCAACGTCCGTCGCCTCGTGGACCGTGTGCACTGGTGCGCTTGTGTATCCTTTTGTGCCCAGCACAAGCAGCCAATGGTACCTCGATGACAAAGTAAACACTGTCTGGCAGACTAATGTGTGTTCAGGCCAGGCCTAATCAGCAAGTGGAAGAGCACTAGAAGCTAGGAGCTAGTGAGGCATCTAATTATTGCCGATTGGATGTCATCCTCTTATTAGAGTTAACTTGTCATTTCATTCACTCTCCTCGGTTCTCAACTGTAGTCGCTCTCTGTTTACTAGTGCGTCCGTTCTCTACACTGAACCAGTGAAGTAGTGCTGGCGCTCAATGATCAGGCAGTCCACTGTCTGTCTGCTTCTCTCTCTCTCGTTGTCCACTCTGTCTCGATCCTCTTTCGGTGCATTGTTTGTCTAGCTAATGCCTACTGAGTAAGCTCCTTAACTAATTGTTTCGCTAGCCATTTGAAACTCACAGTGCAGGGAAGGAGGGAGCAGACTGCTCTTCGGCAGAGGGCACCGACGCGCAGCTTCTAAGCAGGCGATTTGCCAAGTCTCGACACTTACTTTGCAGTCAGTTACTTATTTACTTTCGATAGACAATCGAAGACCACGATTTCGTATCGGATTAGTCTTCTCTCTTCAGCAGAGAGTGCGATAATGGCCGAACGAGAGCGCGTTCGGGCGCTGCTTAATCGATGCCAAATGCGTCATGGCTAATGCAAATCGCGGCAAATCTAAGCTTACTACTCTTCACTGTCTTCAAGAATACTCCTCACTAAGTGGCCATTCTGACATTATAAGCGCTCAGATTGCACTCGAAAAGACAGTGAACTGCTCGCAGTCACAGTCGCCCTCACATTGACCGACTTTAAAGTTGGACAAAGCGAAACATTTAAAACGAATCATATGCAAATGGGCACTGCCCAATTCTCTACAGAAATTAGAATATACTAACTGCAAATTATTTTTGATAGCATCAATTCTCTGTTTATTTACTCTGATATTAACCATCTGATCAGATGTCGATTAGCGAATGTCAAATGGCAATAATTGCCATATACGTTTTCGTAATGACTTATAGTGTGTGATCATTGTCGTTCTCACACTACTTCTCGGGTACGTGATGCAGCTTCTTTCTCTGCTGCTGGAGCTTCTGTCTGTAAGGCAGCCACCGGCACCATTAGCCAAATATCGAGCAATTGACTGGTAAGTGTAATTGCAGTGTTTGAGTGTGTGTGTGTGTGCTTGTATTTGTTTGTTCAGACACACGACGACGACGTGTGCACACGTTCTAAGAAATTGATCATTTTAGTTTGCCCTTAGGCCGGTAATATAATTGCCATCTGATGAATGCTCAGTGCTCTGTTTGCTAAATTCTCTATCCTTCTATGTGTGCTCATTGAGTTGAGTGACACTGCTGATCAGAATTTGTCGCCCAATGACCTTCTGCAAATTAATAACACCATAGTCTGGTGAACTACGCTTCAGTACATGTTGTTGAAGCAGTGAAAATACATTTTGCCTGGGGCAAAAAATCTACTGATGTTGAGCAGTGATCTAACAATGAGTATTCTGCTTCAGCTATTCAGTCGGCGGCGGATGCACGGGTCAAGTATTCGGTGAAGTAAGCAGCACCCTTGATCACTTCGGCCTGCTGTCTTTGCTCCTCTAACGGGCCACTTTGCGGCAATTTGTCTGTCAGCGAAGACAATGTAAGCTGTACCCGTTATGCCTGCAGCCATTGCCTCATGAAATTCTCTCTACCCTGGCAACTGTTGTCAAGTCCGCTCACTCGACAGAAGCTGCAACAGTGGCAGCCACCGCAGTGGTGGCACACGACTTGCACTGATTGCGCTCTCTTCGCCCGGTGTCTCTTTCTGTGATTAGGTCTATTGGGCTTGGTGGCAACCAAGTGAACTAGCTAGCTTGCAGCTCGAGCCCACACACGCCCGCCCGATTAGTATTCATTAGAGTTTGCTGTTTAGGTCCGATAGGCTCAGCGATCGAACGGCGGCGGCGGACGGGTGGTAATTAAGTGGCCCTCGACAAATTAACAAGTCAATGAGTGCCAACTTGGGACAGCTGCTGCAGTTTGTACGTCACCGGTGATTAACATTCATACGGCCATTAGTCGGACAAGACGCCAATTACTTCAGCCATTTGTTTTCACTCTTCAATCGATGAGTTGAGCGTTTTGCTGTTGATGTTGCTTCTGTTGCTTGTCCATCGCCTGCATACTGCTTTTGTGGGCAGAGCAGAGGCACAGCAGTCTCCAACAAGGCCACACCGCCACCACTGTCGCTGCACGCGTTCCACTCTCTAATGTGAAATTAATTTACCTTAACAATCAAAAAATGCTGCGAATGGACACATGTTCCAAGAGAATGAGTCCTCTTGTTTGCAAAAGCGTTTCAGAAACTTTACATTAATACTAATTGGTACTAATTGGTCGGTGTGTTTTCCTTTTTCTTTGTTTTTTCCCTTCATTTGAACAGACTAATGCACCAGCAAATGGCTCACCAGAAGCTGCAAATGCACTCCAGTCGGAATGCATCGAGCATGCACAGCCTTCACTCTGCGTTCGGTGGCCGCTCGGCGACGGGCAACGGCAACGGCAAGATCTCCTCGCTGCATCGCTTCAGCGTGGATGCTCTCGCCGGCACAGCCTCTCACAGTGACACCAGCTCCAAAGAGGAGCAACTGCTGAATGTGACATCGGACGACGACGAGAATAGCATCGCCAGCTGGGACGAGGACATCGGCATCGACGATGAGGAGGACGACGAGGAGATCGACGTCGGCCCCCTCAGTCCGACGGCCGTCTCCACCACTTCCGAGTCCAGTCGGGGCGGCACGAGTCCGGCCATCAAACGGCGAAAAGTTTGAGCTGAGATGCTCGCATGCCGCCACTCACTTACCATACTCAAAGCTCCTTTCAGAGAGCCATTGGACACCACTGGACAGGAGACCATCTGACAGGCCGGGTTCTGGTGACGACGACGTTTGATGATGATGAAGAAGTGCTGAGGACGACACTCTGATGTCAGCTACCAACTCCTATAAGACTGCATCTTTTCACTGTCGTTCACTGTTCTTTTCCTTTTTTTAGTCAGTAGCAGTTAACTTTTTTCTCTTCTCTCCGTCGGCACACCACTCACCAGCTGAAATGACCATCAGTTTCAAACTGGCCCTTTTCCCGAGCCTAATCAAAATGAAACCAAGCGATTTGTTTTGCCCCTTCTTTGTTGAAATCTTCCTTGCTCTCCATCACACACTGTACCATTGCCTAATCTTGACTCGTAATATCTCTAGCCTAACACTTGAACTTGAAGGTAGTGCGTCACCGTACTTTTCCTCTCTCTTCTTCCCCTGTCTCCTTTTTCTATTCATCACCCGGTTTTGCTTTACATTTGCAGTAGCCGCCCTGTCCATGCAATGTCCATAGCGTGCTCTTCATAGGTACTTTATATGTTAGTTTCACTCTAAATCGGCTGTTATCGTTTCGCTATCTCGCACATTTTGTTTGTTCCATCTACCTTCCTTCACTCTTTACCCTGCAAGTATATTCTCCCTCCCTGACGCTTTTCACTATGTCCATTAATTATAATTGAAGTAAAGCAATGTATCATACCACTCTTATTACAAATAAAGCAAACATTATTACTGCAATTTAACTGTGTTTGTTTGTGTGCCCAGTAGAAAGTGAATCAAGCTAGTCTTTATAACTGGCTGTCCTCGCACAATGCTTTCAATCTGAAGACCACACAGCGGTGGCATCGCAGGAAAAACCGCACAAAAGGCAATGGAGAAAAATCGTCCTTATCAAATGAAAGTCAACTGCAAAAAAACGGTGCTTTATGTGCGCCAACTGAAGCGAACCTCACTGAACCTCATTTGCCTCTGTTCGCGTCCGTCGATCTAGTGACCGTTTCATCGGTTGTAGAAGTACCACAGGACAATCGACGAACAAGGCGCGCTCTGCTGTTTCACAGGCATTGTCACCAGAGCAGCAACAGCACATATTCGATAGTTCAATTGGTGTTTCAAAGCCTACACTCAATAAACTCTCTCGCCTCTCATCATCGACGTCTCATCCTTACAAAAACTAACTAAACTGATAAGGGCATATAAAGCAGGCATTGATTGGCCAATGCTAGCAGCAAAGTGCTGCTTCTGCTTTTGCTGTTGCTACTGACAGTTGGCCCATTTGCATGGTCCATTTCTTACTCTCTCCCTCTCTCTCACTCTCTCCTCGTGTTTAACGTTCCTTTTTGCCAGTGTCTCGCCTTATGTCAATGTCTGTAGATCTCGCCCACCTTGAAATCATCTTTGCCAGGCAGAACGCACACACACAAACGTCAATCGAACCATCACTCGGACGGGCGAGTCTGCGCCAAGTTTTCGCACTATAACAAATACTGCATGAAGCAATTTTTTTCACCTTGTTGTATCTCGTTTGCGCCATGCTTTTACTTTAACACCACGACACTGTTTTCTCTCCCTTTCTTCAGTTCTTTTTCTTGCTTTATTTTCGTTTTCAAAATTAACTTGCAAATGTTTTCATCTAAACAACCAAAATAACTGGTAAGGCTCATTGATTAAAAAAGATATGTTTTTTATTTCTAGTTTCCTAAATGTAAATGTAAATCACTGTGCTCTAATTGATAAACGTTTTAATTTTTAACGGTTTTGCAAGACCAGCTTATCCGACCAATGTCAAGTAAGAGTGCCAGCTAACAAGACTCAGTGTTTCATTGTGTCAAGTGAGAAAGTTAGTTCCAGACTGGCAGCTTTTTGACGCCATTAGGCTCAGAGAAAGAGAGTGAGAGAGTAAGCAGCACTACATTTGCTCTTCGCATATCACCGCAGACATTACGCCCGATTGCTCGTCTGTGGCCATCGCCTCGAGTCATTACTCCTAAGTGCTCTCTGACTGCACAACACTTCTGGCTCAGTGCCTTCTCAACCTTCTTGCTCATTCACACACGTGAGCACCTCAGACAACGTGTGGACAACACTCTCTGCGAGCAAGTGAGCGACTTCATTTTGCCTCGCCACACCACTTTGTCCCCATTCAAATGCACTAAAAGCCATATTGAGGCAAACTGTTGGACCGTGAGCAGTTGTGATGATCTTGTTGGAAAAACAAGCGGATTACAGGAGCCCGCAAGCCTGCGACAATGGGCAGAACACAATGGCCTCTACACAGTCACCGTGCAACCTCTGCGAAACATCTTGCTATCTATCAGTTTCAGGCCTCGGGCCACAGTTTCGTTTCCACCAGAGGAAGAAGTGTGAAAGGCAACTGAATTGAGACGGCACTGAACACCTTCCACTGCGTGGACAGTTAGGTAAAAAGCAGACAACAATGCGCCCATTAGAATTAGTGTCGCCTTTACACTTTTTTGGAGATTGAGTGCGATCGGCAGATTGTGGTAGGCACATAGACACCTCTGTCGCCTTCTGTTTCACAGTAAGGGACTCTCACTTTAATCAGTCGCCGGTAACTTGAATGCGCTCTGAAGAGCGCTCAACGTGAAGGGACTGAAGCGGCTGGCTGGCCGGCGGCACTGTATCGGCTGCGATTTGGATGGCTAATGCAAGTGTAATTCATCAGTGTACTTCGGCGTGGCCATGCTTAATAGCAATAAATCGATATCACACTCACTTGCAGTCCATTATGGTCGCTTTTACAGCCACAATGCCTCAATGGCCGCGATTGTGGTTGATATAGTCACTCAACACCGCCGACAATAATCGACACCTCTCTCTCTCTCTTTCTCTTCAAGGCTGACGATGGTGTTCGCAAGTCGAGTGCAAAGTGATCATTGCTGAACAAGTTAAGTAAAGCACTGAGTGCTGTTGCTGCTGTTGCTGCCGGCTGAACATGCTACCAAACGGCTGTCCAAGTGCTTCTGCTCAATGCCGACGCTGCTATTGTTGCCACTTTGTGCTTTGTCAAAATCTGGTCCATTTCAGTAGTGGACGTTTGTTTGTTTAAGGCACTGCACACTCTGGTCTTGTTCACTTTCCTTCAGACAATTACTGCAAACACGTTCATGGTCGATCGATTGCCACCGGTCAGCGAGGCACCAAAAGGTGCGCGGAGAGCACTCATTTCTGGCGCTGCCATGTGTCTTCGTTTCCAAAGCGATAGCCATAATTAATGCCGATATTTGTTCTTCCATACTGGTGCGTGCTCAATTAATCAGTGAACATGTCTAATTGTACTGCTGGTAGTCAGTCTGACCAAGCCGGCAAGCCTACATCAGCTCCCCATCAGACGCGTGCTAGTTCCAAAAGTAGAGTGCTGAAATTCAATTGGGCACAAAAGGCTTTGTACGCTGAACGGTAAACACGAGAAGTGGTAGTTAGTGTGCGTTCAAACAGCAGATTTTGCCATTCTCACTGTCTGCTGGTGGCCGTGTTTATTGCCATATTGGCACTTCATCACTGGACACACACCAGCCAGCCAGACGCGATGACCCGCACTGAACACTGGACGGAGGATGAACAGCCGCAGTTCATCAGACAGCAGCAATTTGTCATCATTGCTGGCTACCCGACAACGGCAGCCCTGTCATTACCCGCAATCAGCTGTCCTCCCATCGACTACTCAGTTCGATTTCCATCGCATCACTGGATGCAAGGCAACCAAGTGCTGTGCCAAACTGCTGCTGCAGTTGCTGCTGTGACAGCATCAATTTGCCCATTACCGCCATTTACCCAGTGACAGTGCTCTCTGGCTATCCAAAGCACAGATGCATCTATTCGCATCCACAACCAAGGTAATTCAAGACTAATTTATGTTACCACTACTGCCGCAATATGATCGACACACTCACTACTCTCTTCTTTCTTCGTTTTTGTGTGCAATATCGCTCATTGGTGTTGAATATTACAAGCACACATTAGAATGGCAATTACACGTCGGTGCTACTGGCTGCTTAGGTAGTGCTGCTCACTGGAATGCCACTCAACTCAAAAAGTGGCCAGTAGATTCGAAAGTGAGTTGGCAAACATGGCGAATAGCGTAGCCGGGTGCTGCTTGCCCAAATGTGTGTGTGTGCTCTCGATGATTCTGTTACAAAACCACACAGTCTGCTCTAAAGACTAGATAAATAAAAGTGAGTGCTTGCCTCTGATTCTCACCACAATGTGTCCAGTGGGAAATGGCTGCACTTGGAGAGTGCTGCCAACTGCTAAATACTCATCTCACCCATCTTGCTCACTTAGTGCCACTATTTGCCACAATAAAAGAGTTGAAGGACAAATTGCACCTCAGGAGGGAGAGATGTCTCGCTAGCCACTTGGCCTTGGCCTTGACTGGTCCCACTCACCGAGAAAGGTCGTCCTTTCAGTCAAAAGGACTTGTCCTCCTCTCCTTTTTTCTTGCTTTTTTCTCCCCATTTTCCCCTTCACCTCTGTTAACTAATTGACCATTTCACCCTTCTGCACTTGGCAAGTGTCGCCGTGTTCATGTTTATGCCTTCATTTGTCAGTCATATCTCTTACAAAAGTTCCAATTCTCGTGCGCACAGTTACCTCTTATCCTTCTGTCTGTGTGCTAATTCTCTGTCTAATCTGTTTCATAGCCGACCAGCTCTAATAGAGATATATACTGACTGAGCACACCAGTGGGTGCACAATTATGTCTCGGCTCTCCCTATTTGTCTGCCATTTGTTGTGCTTTGTCCACTGCGTGAGCAATCTGTCAAAAGCGATCATCTCCCTCATTGGCACTGCCATCAAAGTGGCCCAGTCTGCACTGACACTGGTCGCAGCATTTCAGCATTTCTCTTTTTCACCATGAATCCATTAGACGATTATTAAATGCGACCTACTGTGAGCACGAGTGGAGCACTTGCACTGCTCGACACGATGTGTGATAATGTACTTTCAATTGACTCATAAAGTCAAACTTCTTTTCACTGCCAAAAGCAAAAGGGCTCCCAAAAATGAAGGGGCACAGAAGAAAGTAGAGAGGCCAGTTCTGTGACTGTCTGTCAGCTTCAATGCAATCCAACTCGACTGCGCTTGTTTGTTGCGCCACAGGACTCGGCTGATCGAGCAGCGGCTCAGGCGAAAACCGAACAAAAATGAGAGTGAGCTCGACAATGCAGACAATGCCTGCACACAGCACTAGCACTGCACTGTGATCACTGAACTATTTGTCAGTGGCCATGTCCATCAACTGCCACAGAGCTGCAGTTGAGCTGGCGCTAGATAGAGCACACAATACTGTTGCCCACTGCTGGTAATTGCATCGTCTCTGTCTCCTATCTCTCTGGTCACAATGTCTCTGGCGCAGGCATTGTCTGCCGCCCTGTGATCGACTCATTAGCCAAATCCACTTAGATAATGCGCTAATGCACAATCGGCTCCGCCACTGAGACGTTTGCCATCCGCGAGATGTTCTAGAGCTGGCTGAACTTTGTTTTGAAGTACTTCTAATTCGGTGCCATCGTAATCGCAGCCAAGTGGGAATTGAGCAGACGCCAGTCGCGAGCGCATCCTTGCCAACTGATTCGTCGATCCGATTAGGCGTGAGTTGTGTGCGCCCTTCAGAAGATAAGGAAGCATCGCTCAAACAAAAATGTTTTAGCATGCATCAAACGCCCAAAAAATGTTGTTTCTAGTTTATATATTGAGAAAATAAGTTATTGCAACACTAACACTTTTGAATGCATAGTTTTTTACAAGTAATGAGAATTTGGTCTCCTGAGTTGTTGAAAATCCAGGTGTTTTTACAGCACCAAAAACTATGGACTACTTTTGTGTTGTAAGTACGCATTCACCAATAATTCACTTTGCAGTGATGTTCAATGAGTTTTTGCCGAGGACTGCAGGAGTATTCTAAGTGGTTTAAAGTGAGGAAGCGCCAAACAATTAAATGAGTTGTGTTGTGCAGTTAAAATGTAGTACCATGATTTGGTGTTTTTGCCTTTTTTGACTTCCTTAGACAGCGGCGAGGCTGTAAACTTAATGTTTTGTTAATGTGCGAGTTTTCTTCTTCACCTTTTGGTCACGCTCATTCGCAAATTGCCCGTAATGAAGCACTAAGGCGAGAATTTGTGGCTCACCTACCGCAAAGCAGTGCTAAGCAGTGTTTGTGCTGCGTTGATGCTACCATTTTGGTGGTCTACATTTTGTGGCAGGATAGTTTATGAGCACTTTGGAGGGTTTTACCCTTTAGAGGGCATTGATAATTGTTAATTTGAACTGTCAAAACACACCACTTGCCACCGTGAATAATGCCAGAGTTGTGGCAGTCAACGAATGCATCCTTTGAATCATAGTTCTCAAGTAGTTCTCTAGTTTTGACTGTAAGCTCCGCCCTCGCTATCGGCAGGTAATTTAAGTCTTAAAATGCCGTGCACCTTCCTTAATTCTGCAAACTACTGCTGAGTCAATAAATGCCACATTTTGGGGTGTTAATAAAACGTCCACTAATAGATGACAAGTTGTCCGCCGTTTATCACTTTATTGCGTGGAAAGTGCCGCAAAGTTGGTAGTACGATGATGGAGACACTTTGAACAGACAGTCATTTGCACTGTGGAACTGGAGAAAAAAGCAGATAGACATTTGCTGTTCAGTGCCGCTGCTGCTAATTTGCCTGCCACAGGAAGAGAGTAGGTGCAAAGGAAGCCTTGGTGATTGTGCCAGTGCCAGTGCTGGTCAGTCAGCAGCCTGTCCAGTGTCAAACACATAAATCATCAATGCAGCCATTGAAGAAATGGCAACGCTGGCCACTTCAAGTCATGATCGATCTCTTTGCACTGCAGACCACTGCTGCAGCGGCAAACAATGGCGTGCATCGAGTGAACGATGCATTCCATTTTTATTTTCTCACCCGCAGTCACACATCGCAATGGCTTGCACGAGAGGACAGCCCTGCAGCTCCTACTGCTGTCTTGATTGCACTTTTCCGTTTTTCATTCATCTTCCACTGCAACGGTTGCACGGCATGTAGGCGACCTGGGAAGCTACTTGAAACTAATTAAGACGTAATGTGTTCATTACTGGACATTTTCCTCAGTGAATTGGGCTTTTTCGGTCAGATTTATTCCACCTTTCTGCTGAGAGTAATTTGATCCATTGAACTTCTAAGCCATTGCTGTTGTTGTTGTTGTATTCATCTCAAGCAGCAAGATTACTGACTGTGTGATGATAAGAAAATCATTGACCTGAAGGGCAATGCCAAAGAGTTGAACATTTGTTTGCTTAGAAAGACACTGAGTTCAGTGACAGCGGTCAGCGGTCAACGGCTGAGGAGAGTGAGAAGGGGGAGAAGGCAGTAAAGCAGTAAAACAAATTGATTATAACCGCCAACTGCAGAGACTCACCACCACCACCACCAACGGATGATGTTTCTGCTTGGAAGCACTTGATTAACTGAACACTGGGTGGTCCCTGACAAGGTTCGTCGTGAACACCAGTGCTAGGGCCCAACTTTGCCGCCTACCGTTCTCCCCACTGCTCACCACCACCACCACCAGTCTGCCAATTTGACAAACTTCCTCACATCATCAGAAGTGATCAATAACCTCGCGCTATCCTTTTATCTTCTCTCTTCAGCAGCAGTTTCTGCTTCAGTCTCTTACCCTGTCTGCTCCTGGAATTGGGCCGCCGATTTTACTTTTCGTTGTTTTGTGTCACAGAACTAACCTGCCTACAGTGCTTGCTACACAGTGTGCTGAACTTTATTTACGGTAGCTATTTGGTGATTAAAATTAGCGCTAACAAAGATGACTCGAAATTTGTTAATTGAGCTCAATTGCGTCGAATGATAGTGGGGACACGCTCTTCTGCAGCAGTGGTAGCTCACTGCCGCGCTATCACGTGCTGTGCGTCCTTTGACAAACTGTCATCACTGTTTGCGCTCTTTGACTAATTAAATTAAGTGCATGTAAACGGTGTCACTGGTGAGACGTTAGAACTGTTCCAGGAGAGCAGACTTTGACAACAAGTCACACTTGCTGCGACTCAGTCAATCAATCACAACTACTGACAAAACTGTCGGTAGTGTGTGTGTGTGTCTGCGTCACCAACTGAAGCAAGGCGCCGTGAACGATTCGTTAATTAAGACTAAAACATTGTCAAGAGACAAATGAAAGAAAGTATGTGTGTGTGTGCTCTGTGTGTTTGATTCTCCGTTTTAGTGCTGATTCAATTCTTGTTTCGGTGAAAAATAGCGCAACGGTAGCAGAGGAGAGTGCCTTTAAAGCAATCGCTGCACCACTTGAATCGATAAAGTGCTCTAGATGGACTGCAAAACAATTACATTACATTTGATTACATTAACAGAACAACGTAAAACAGGAAATCGCAATTTAATAATATAGAGAAATAATGATAATAGCAGAATATTGCAAAGATAATTAAAGATTAGGTGTACAAGTTGTACTTGCTTTTTTGTCTGAAATGCTCTTTGCAATTGTATTGATTATTGAATTTTGCAAAAAGTTTTGTCAGAAGATGATTCGCTGTAGAGTATGAAAACAATGGTCCTCCATTTTTAATATTTTATTAAGTCCTCCAAATGATAAATCGTCTTCTAAGCGATTAGCCTTTTAATTGAATAACCATTTTGCAATTTGTCTATTGTTTCCTTAGAGTGCCTTCCTTTTGACCGGACGCCGATGTTGTTCGCCGCCGATGCCTTGCCTTTACAAAACAGCGACATGTGCTCAAACAGCAGGTAACTCAACTTTCATGACACCTTCATCTTGTTCCTGTGCTCAGCAGTTGATTAATTAAGTTGCCATCCATCGACACTTTGTAATGGATCGGGCTTTGTCTTTTTCCTCTGACCTGGCGCTCTCTTTCTTTTGGCGGCCGTCAAGTCAGGTAAAGTGCAAGGCGGTGAAGTCAGAGTCAGAGTCGGCGAACTATAAGCAAGATTGATGGTCGCTCCTAGAAGTGACAATCAGCATACATGCAGCTTTAGTTTTAGTGTGGCTTTTTTATGTTGAGCACTGTGTGAGCAACTCAATTGAAGAGAAAAAACAGTAAAAAGTAACTTTTTTGGCTGCAGTTGAAATAAAAGTAAAAATCAACTTGGTGACAGGAAAGTGCCAACTGCCTGAGATGGCTGGAAAAACTTGGGACAGCCAAGTTAGCAGGCAGGCGAGATTGTCAGCTTCGAATCAAATTGCAAGCATCGAATTGAATTAGAGAGAGGCAGCTTGAGGAGTGAGAGAGAAAAAGAGAGAAGAGGAGCAAAGGCGGCCATTGCCACCGACAGTCTTATCGGTCTCATCTCTCATCTCAGGCAATCTGTTGTAACTTGTGAAATTTGGTCTAATTGAATTTGTGCACATTTTGACAGTACCATTATGTTGTTGATTTCATTACTGTCGCCATTATGACTGCTTCCAGTGGCTATATAGTTTCTTCCAGTCTAGTTTGGTTGATCCACCAGACAATGCCTCTCCACACTACACAATGCACTCTGTATACGTTGGGTGCAACAACACAAAATTAAAGGCATAATTTGGCAAGAAAGACAATGGTGAAAGGAAGACAATTCTTCCTTCGTAGACTGGTGCATTCAAACTGGCCAGACACTGTGCCAAGTTCAATTGAAAAACTCTTATTGGATCATATGGTAAACATACACATACATACACACAGAGGCATTATCTGCAGAAAACAGTGAATGGTGTCTCATTGCTGCTAGTTCATCAACAATGGACCCTAGTGTGGCACATCGAAAAAGTGAGTGCCCAAATCGATTGACGACTTGAGTGGGCCAAATTGACCACCTCCCCAGAAGTAGCAGCAGCAACAGCCTCGATTAGCACAAATGACTTTGCCTGTCTGTCGTACACTTGGTCGATGATTGACAGCTCTGATTGCGAGTTGATCAGACGCCAGTTGTGAGTCAGCGTCGAGGTGCACTACTTTGCTCAGTCAGGCAAGCCCAGACCTTGTTCCGGAGCGAGAGACAGTGTGGCCAAATGTGGCCAGAGAAGAGGACAATGTGACACAGACAGAGACAGACAGTGAGGAAGGTAACAAATTACGTACGGTCCGCTCGCTGAGCAGCAGTGAACGGGGAGCCCAGTGTGCGATTACTTGAATGGATTAGTTGGCTTCTCCTGGCTGCTGCCAGGCAAATCTAATATAGACGCATAATGGTCCAATAAAGCAATCACACGCATAATAAAGCGACAATTAATTGCATGGCACTGCCTGAACAGGGCCCGAGCGAGGGACCACGGGCATAGAGTGCCTGTTGACGTTGCCTGGCCATTGTCGACTTGTCACTACTAATCACTGTGCTTAGGTGCCTTCTCTGTTGACTGCTGCCGTTGTTGCTGCTGTTGCTGCTGCTACCATGCCTGTCACCATATTGTCACCCGAATTGTCACCCACATTGTTCGCTCTCTTTGCCTCCATTGCTCGACAAATGTAAACATTTGCCTTGGTGGTTTTGTGGCGCGACAAGCAAATCAAAACAAAGCTTTTCTCATGGACACACGAGTAGTTGCACAAAGAACTCGGCACTCAGCAGGCGAGAGCTGCTCTACGACTGAGGTCCAGCTATCTGCGGCAGTGCTGTTGCTGCTGCTGATGCAGTTCAGCAAGTTTAGTCCCATCAAGTGATAGTGCGTCCAAGTGACAAGCCGATTGGATTAGGCTGAATTCGATCACTCACTATCTGACTGACTGACCGAGTGAGTGGTCAGTTTTCACACATTGTGCTGGACAGTGCTGGTCATCTAATCTAAGAGTCAAATTGCTCTGTTTTTTTGCAAAGTTGTCAGTGCAAAGTAAAGTTGTAAAGTTGTTGGATTAAAGTCAATTAAAGCGTCAAAGTGCAAAGCTGCTGTTCCAAATCAAAGAAGTGACAAATTAATCTCTAAATACTTCTAAAAAGTAAAGAAAAAGATTCATCTTTGTCAAAATGACCAAACAGGAGGAGGAATTGGTTGTCTCAATTAGACTTTTGATGCACTTGTCAGGCAAGCAAGACAAAGACGAAGAGTGTGGTCGGTGCTGGGAAATGTGTAAACTGCAGTTCACTTATTGATCGGCCAATTGCCAATTGCTTCTGTCCACGCTGATTTGATTTGTGCTTGGCGGCAACAGCAGCAGCCACAGAATCGAGCAGTACTGCAAATCAAAGTAATTGCCTGCGAGTGTCTCGACCACTGCTCTGTCCTCCCCCTCTGGACGCTCCTCATGCACGGTCCGAGCACTGATCACCGGGAACAGGGCACACACACACACACACACACTCTCTCTCTCTCTCTCTCTCTCTTTCTCACAAATTGTTTGCGGTAAACACCTCATCGATCTAAATTGAGACATAATTACAGCTGCTCAGAAGAGGCTGCACTGTGGCCAATTTTGGTGGAGACAGCACATAATAGATCTGTGAGTTTCCTTCGCTTCCTGCCCTCACGCCGCATGCATCAGGCACTACTTCTTAAGGTTGTAGTTGCCGCTGCTGCAGTCTATGCACCTCATCACTCGTCCTAAAATGACATTATTAGCACACTAAACGAGATTAGCGAGCAACTCACTGACTCAGTCAAAACTTTGCTTCAACAGGGAAATAATTGAACATCGAGAGAACTACTTTAAAATGACTTCATCACCTGAATCAGAATCATCAACGCCACTCACTCAGTGACTGACTGACACTCGCGACCTAAAGACAGAGGACACGCAGGAAGAGAAAGAGATGCACTGAGGAAGAGCGTGAAATCGCAGTCATATTTTGTTTTTACAGTAGAAAAAGCAAAATAAAATTTTCATTGAGAAGAAAATGATTTGAGGCAATTTACTAGCCTGACTTTTGACTACTGGCCTCGGCACCGAGCTCAACTGATGCAGCACTCACTGACGGCCTCAAGTGAAATCAAAGTGAAAGCGCACTACAATTGGACTTTTTCTCTCTTTCTTTCTTTTTACTTTCTTTCCTTTGTCCAGCAAACACACGCAGAGTGCTTCTCGATTGGCAAAACAGAAAAGGAAATGGCTTTAACTGGAACTGACAAAAAAGTGCCGAGTAAAAGGCGAAATTGCTGTCTACTGAAAGAAAAGTACAGCGAGCTCACAACCCGGATGATGGAAAGTCGAACAAAGACACAGCGTCCACCAGTGCTCTAGCCAACATTTAAATGAACTCTGACAAAATCGCATCGATTTGCTCGACTAGTGGTCAAACCTCCGGTTACAGTTGCTGCTGCTGCTGCTTGTTATCTTTCCACTCGGCACAGCTTGTACTACCGTTTATTGATTCATTCATTCAGTACATTAATTCCTCTAGACAGCAAAACCTTGATTACTATAATCATTCTGCAGATAATTAGTCACTGCTGAAACTGTCTCACAAAGTGGAGACAATTTTTTCGGTTCTATTCTCTCCACAACAGTGTGCCATTACATCGGCGCCACTGGTCAACGGAAATGGTGCTAATGGACTGTCAGATTGTCCCTTAATGAACGCTTTGCCAGCGTGTTATCGCTATGTAGAATCAGGAAGGTGGTATTTCTCAATTTATCACCAAAAGAAAGCTTTGTCAGGTAAGTACAGAAAAACAAACAGAAATTATCTCAAACCATCTAGTAACGCACAGTTTTTCCTTTTTAGAGCGACGGCCATTGAAGTAGTCGTCTCACCCAGAAGACCTCGTCATCTGTGTCAACAGAGCGAGCACAGTGCTTTTGGTGACAAAGGAAATCGAAAGTCAATTATTGTCAGTATCTCAGTGAGATGGCCCGCTTCTCCACACTGCTGAATCGATTGACTGCCGATGAGCAGCAGCGACAACAGCCAGATTCGTTAGGATGAGCATCACTGCTGATGCATTTGCGCCCAGCTATTTATCATCGCAAGTGGCATCATCAAGTGAAACAAACAAGCACACTGCGAGATGGCACAGAACAGTAGCGCCTTTGTCTGCACGATAACGACCATCCGTTTAATTGTTGGTCTGTGCGCCACTGGCATCTAATGATCGTGATTACCATTCATTAATAACTACTCACCTAAATGGGCTACTAATGGACAGCCAGTTTGCAGCTAATGACTAGCTAATGCTCTTCAATTCTTGGGACAGCGCTGCTCATTCAGCTTTTACCGGCCGCTCACTGCCAGGTCCTTCTGGTGCCGCAGGTGACTTTTTTTGATGAACCTGTGCCAGCAGTTGCACTTGCACAAATGTGAAGATTCATTAAAAAACTACTAAACGTACTAACTCTAAATAAATTAATGGTTTTTATAAAAAAATTGTGTATTGATAATTTTAAACAGAAAATAAATAAATTGAATTCGTTCATTTTATCTAAATCAAAATATTTTTCAAATTTTGAAGCACTACCGCCATCTACTGAAATAAAATGATAATTAATGAAAGTTCTAAATGAACTTTATCATCAGAAAAAATAACAAAACTGTACAATCATAAAGTTATTTTTATTGGATACAATAAATATGTTTTTATACACTATGTATTTTTTGGTAACGATTTTCTTGCAGGAGAAGTTTGGCTTTGAAGTTTTGAGTTTAATCGAGGGCCAAAGTTGCTAGTCAAGCGTTCTCGTGCCTCAAATATGGGTGGACTTGGGTCAGAGCAAAAACAAAAAAATGCAACAACACTTAGTGTGAGTATTAACAACGATAAAAGAAATCCAATGATAAAGATTATGCTGAAAAGTTTTGGTAAATGACCTGAAAAGAAAGTCAATAGTGAAAAAAATTGAATACATCGGCAAACCACACAACGACCTGTAGATGATATGGCTTTTGCACTGCTGTTGACTGACCAGCTGATATCTAAAGTTGTTGAGCTGTTGGCCATTTTTAATACAAGTTTTTAACAAACAAAAAAAACAGATTACAAATTGTTTATTTATAAAAAAGTTTAGATTTTAAAAAATTCGAAATGTTAGTCAAAAATAGATTTAGGTTAGTAATTTAGCATGGTAGATGTCGACACAGTCGTTTGTTCAAAAACTTTTTTCAAAATTAAACTCCAGCCTGATTATAAGCATAAACTTCGTTTGAAATTGAATGAAATTGACACAATTAGCACACAATGTTAAATGTGAGTCGGTGGAATTTAGAGCAGCCCGCTTTTTTGCCTCTTTAAACTGTCAGTTTTTATTTGCACCAACGCTGAACTAGAAAATCGTTTTCTGTGGGCGAAATAAATGGCGTAGGTGCAGTAACTTACCAGTGAACTACTTGATTGGACATCATGGCTGCCTCCTAAAGACGGTTTCGGTGAGACACACACACACACGTGTTGCTTTCGACACAGGCACTGTTTTCATTTTCTAAATACTATTTGTGCGAGCAGTGGGCATTATTCCGATGACTCCTCAGCATTGCATCTGTCCATTAGCGTGCTCACGTAATGAACACTATGATCAATCAGCATTGTTTGACTCACACACAACTGACCTGATGCTGATGCTGTGACCTTGTCAAGTGTCCTCCATTGAGTAGATCGATGTCCCCTCAACGGGAACATGCCTCTCTCTCACTTGCCTTCAAATACTCACCGAAACGCTATTTATTAGACTTTGATGCACTTTTTGTCTACACGTTTGATGGGAATGAATGTGTGCTCGCAAGAGCAGAGCACTTCACATAATGATAACTTGTCATCGATATCTGATCTGTCGTCGGAAGGTGCACAACTTTATCGAGAGAGAATAAAAACAGTCTTTATGTATTTTCTTTTATGTCTTGCCACACACTACTTGCTCTACGTGGTGGCCATTTTTCTCCTTTTTAATTCACAGTCTGTGATTGTGTGAACACTGACCAGTGGAGTCCACTGATTGAAAGCTAGTCATTTTCTTCCTCCGAAGCGATAGTTACCTGCATGGCGCCACAGTCAGTGGTGGTGGCGGCAAGCAGAAGTAGTGCCCTCACACGCTGTGGTAAGCTGCCACTGCCTTTCAGCCAAACGTGCCCCACGCCGTCGTTTGTTTTCAAGCACATCTGATTGTGCTGAACCACGCGCTGATTTCAGCGACGCAGCCACTGTTTTAGCCAGCTTCCTCTCTAGGCCTCCAACTTCCTCTGCAGACCCAAGTCCCTGTTTTTAATACCTTTCTTCTCTTGTGCGCTTCCACCATCTTCTCATTCTGGTATTTCCATCTGACTGTGTTTGTGTTTGTTGTCACTGTGTTGAGCGGACGCCTCTACTGATTTCCACCAGACAACCAGACTGGCCACCACTGGCGCTGTTTATATTTATGGTTGTCACTATCGCCGACAAGATAGACGAGTGGTTCGAACTTTAATCGAGCCACTTTTGTGATGATAACAAGGTGATTTGCCTGTGGTTGCTCTTACTGCCATCCTCCTCTGCCATCTCTTTCTCTCTCAGCATCGTTTCTCTTCAGCTCATCTTCTTTCTCTCCCAGTTGGCGAATGACCGAGTCCAGAAGTGCTTGTTTTCTCTTTACGAAACTAATTCTTCCAACGACAACTGCTGCAGCCGTATCCCAGCAAAGGATATGGTGAGGCCAATTTTCCTGAGCGAATGGTAATAGAGCGCACAACTAGTGGAACTGGCCTCCACGAAATCTCAACTGTTGTCAACAGTGATGATCATCCACAACGGCGCAACCACCTGTTTTCAAGGCGCTTCACCAACTGCACGCATCTTCTCGCTCGGCGCCAAGGAATCTACGCATCCCTTTTTATTCAGCATGTAGAGACAAATTCTATCAGTGCTATATAGAAGCGACACTGAACTCTGCCGCTAAAAGCAGACAATTTTCTTCCTCCACTGCACGCATCCACTTGCCAAACTAACGAGGTTCGTCACAATTTCTATTCAAACTGCATGATGTTACTTTGTGTATCATACTATCGCATCGCTATTTTCTTTCCTATTTTCACAAGTCTATTTCGGTAGTACGCCACAGTTGCTGCTGACTTCCTCAACGGATGATTTGTGTATTCACTACGTTTACTATGACAGGTCAGGTTGCATGTCTGCGATTTGTCAACAAGCCGATAGGAAATCCACGCTACCACAATGACACCAATCTTTATCTAAATGTTGGATGGCATTTTCCTGGTTCGCCGGTCGCTCTTTTTTTTTGGTTGCGTATGTTGCACTTTTCTCAACGGAAAAACACTATCGGCTCTCCAGGGAGACCAGTGATGACAATAACACCTCAAGCACTTGCAGGCGGTGCTTCTCCACTTTATCAATTTGAAAAGAGATGTGCATAATTGACTCTCGAGGTGTCATTAACCCACTCACCTTGATATTGATCAGACACTTTATGCACATCTGTTTTCTCTCATCTAAAACACCAGAACAACTCTTTTCTAACCTCACTGAAATTTGAGAGAGGATTCATCTAAAATGATCTTCACAATTGGTGCTTGTTGCTTTCGAGCCAACTTGGTTGATTGTTCATCGTCGGTGGTCGACACTACCATTTGCCAATTGTATGCTCCTTGACGATTCTCTCAAGTCGCAGGTAAAAAAGCGGTGCTCTCGTCTTTCTCTCATTCTTGGTTTTTCATTGTATCGATCTCTCTGCAGCGTTAAATGTGACCACTGATCTATATTTAGTTGGATTTACCGACCACTTCGATGCTTTTTACTCTTCGTCTCTTATTTCTTCCACTTCTTTCAGCTGCTTCTTTATGTGGATCTGCTTTTTGCCCTTTAAACGGTTTTTCTCTCGCACTCTATCACTAACTCACCGGCTTTGCTGGCCAGTGAAGCGTTCTACTACCCGACACTGTCTGCGTTAGTTTCAGTTTCACCAACACAGCCAGCCCATTTGCGCGCCAGCCATGTAGTCGCATTGCCTTAGTGGCAGTCCTCATGGCAATGGGTGTTTGTGGCCGTTGCCAGAATTGGCCAGACGTCTCACTGCAGCATCATCTTCATCACTCCATTGGCGACGGCGTCGTATCGCTTCTTCGACACTTGTTTGCCTTGAACAAAGCAAGCGACGCTTTCTAATTTAGTGCCTCATCATGAACTGTGCACCCGTACCACCCATTTGTGACTGTGCATCTTCCTCCAATTGTCATCATTGGTCGCAGTTGTTGGTGTTTCTGTTGTTGTTACTATTGTTGTTTTTAGTGGCCCATCTTCAATGCTGGTGGCAAACACACCAACAAAGCCGCCCGTCTCCACTCTGGCAAGTCCTAATCGACCAGTTTGCTCGCCCCTGCCTCTGCATGCTCACTTTTTTATCCTATCTTTGGCGCAGCTATGCTCAATCACTGCACTTGTCATCATCATTCATTTCACCCTGCGACGCTTTTCACTTTGCCGTAATGTTATGCATCTGGGTTCTTAATGCGCGCCCAACTGTCTGGTCTTTTTCGGTGATTGCAATGACGTTTGTCGGAAGATCTACTTTTTGATGCTGGCATTTCTTTTACTCCTTTCATGACTGACTTTTTTGGGTACTCTTCCTCGGCCTAGTAGTACCTTGTAGGGCATTTCCGTTTTTGTGTTTGATGAGGGCGTTCATGTGTGGGGACGATCGTAATCAGCACCAGTTTTGGAGAGCTATGTTTCTCTGTTGTCTAGTTCGTGTTTGAATCAATCAGCGTCTGGTGCACGTCAGCTCCTGATGATGGCACCAATATCTCGCCTTCTGTGCTTGAAGCAGACAGCCAACACTGATTGAACTTTACCGAAGGTAGTTGTACACTTTTACACGTCAATGTAAGCTTATTTATTGTTGCATTTCATTACACTAACACTTTGTTTTTCTCTTCACTTTGGCGGTAACAGCTTTTCGTGATTGTGTTAGTTTCCCGTTTGGCACCTTCTGCTAGTGTAATCTGCTAAGCAAGGCTCAATCACTGATCATTAGGTAGCTAGTGTTGATGTCAGTTATTCTCTCCATTGATTGTCACTGATTGGGCAGGAGCGTGCACGCTATGCAAGTGCTATCCCATTTTCTTACTCTCAACTAATTACCTCTATTTTATCATTGTCATCTATTCAATGGCCGGTGCGTGTGGTTGTGTGTGTATGTTTGTTTGTGTGCCTAACAAAGCCCCCAAAGTGAGCTCTGATGATCAGAGTCTGATCAGTCTGAAGGTCTGCTGCTCTCCTTCTCTCAACGTCTCGGGTTGACTGTTTCCGTGTGAATATTACATTTCTCGTTCTGTTGACCACTGACCACTGTCGTTTGTGGCACATCTGCAATTAGTGTTAGGCGACAGATTGACGTTGCACAGTCGCCAATTTCTTTTTCTTTAATTTTGTTCGTGCAAGTGCACCTGTGAGTTAATATATTGCATCGCATTACCATTACCAGCCACGCACAGACAGACTGCATCATTATCACCTGGTTTGGCTGTTGTGCACTTTTTTCTCTATTACCGTGAACACTGACCAGTCATTTTTCTCGTGGGCAACACTTTTTAATTTTCATTCAAAAACCACACAGCACAGAGCGCACACAGCGGGACAGTTTGCGGTGCACATGCCTTCGCCAATTAGGCCTTGCTTAATTAGAGCCATTTGACGACTGTCATCGACGGTGTCTGTCTACAGATGTTGTAGCACTCGAAGTCTTTATCACAATTTACAGTGCACTGGAGTTGCAGCTTGCACGATTAATTTTTTCCAAGAGTTTGAGCTTTTTTGCTTGCATCATTCTCTTCCCCTTGTCGTCATCGTCGCATCTAATTTCTTGTCATCTGTCTCTCTTCACCACACACACACTCATTATGTAATACACATGTTTTTGTTCTTTCTTTGCCTGTGGTCAGAAAACTGTTCGATCAATCAATCAGCTGTCAATTAGTGGTTTGCTTTATGCTGCTTCTTCGGCAGCCTTTGGTTTGTCTGCCAGTGACTAGAGCTGTTCGCTCTGCTGTCAATTGATGTCAATTAGGACCATTTCTATCCGAGTTAACGTTGATCGATATTTACACTATTTACTGAAATGTTTTTCTTTTTAGGCCAAGTTGACTATATGCATCAGGTGATTGATTTGAAAGATGTCCGAGTAATGATTGTGGCTGTTGTCAAGTTCCCTAAGGCCCACCGTTTGTTTAGTATCAACTTTCATGTTCAGTCTCACATTTGGGCGGCAATTGCGTCCATCAGTGTATCACGAGCAGCCAATCACGATGTGTGTCGGTATGGCAATACAGCAAACAATGCTCCAACTCTCACTGTCATCACCCGCACATAGCTTTTGTCGAGGCATCCACTCGGCTGCTAATTGTCAGGCTGATGTGAATTTTCTGCTACAGCCACTGCCACTTCAACCAGCAGTGCACTTTCGTTCTCAGTCTCTCTCTCTCTCTCTCTCTCACTAATTGATATTCCCTTCATTACTGACTTTGTTCTTTGTTTCATTCACAGCTCGCTGGCGCACAATACCGTTGAGAGCAACGCAATTGACCATCAGCTCCAATACGCCGTCTCTAGAGCTCTGTTCTCTAGCTTGCTTCAATCCCCATTTGCTGCTTCACCGCCGATCTAGACACATAGTGCCTTCTGGAAGTCTCATCTCTGCTGATCAGCATCATCATCATCCTCGCTTATTTTATGCCACTTTTGCACGGTGGCCAAATCATCTGTAATAGCCTCACATTGGCAGTCACTCAGTGAAATGTCCTTTCGCCATGTCTTTCAGTAGCACAAATCTTCATGACCCAGCTATGGGCTCAGGTGCCACCACCTCCTCCTCCTCCTCCTCCTCTTCCGCAACGAGCAGTCGTCGGCCATCAACTTTAAAGTTAAACTGTGATTCCGCTGTTTCAAGTACTTCATCTGAGTGGACTGCCCGCACTGAAGATCTCACCTCTCCAGCAGACCCATTTGGAGACCAGTCCGCTCTCGTCGACGACAATGTGCCCATCGTAAAGCGCACTATTATTCGCAAAGTTGGCCTCAAACGAAACAGCGTTGCAGTGCCACTCGATTCTAAAGTAAGTCATGTTTTTATTATTCTCTTTTTACCCTATTCAGCTGGGCAAACCCTCTAGTCTATTTGACAAGTTTAACTAAATTCTAGCAAAATATTGTTAAATGAAACTGGGCGTTGTAGGAAATGCTGCTCTATTAGTATTTGATAGTATTACGATAGTGTGCACTGTCGATGAACTGGTGTTTGAGCTGTTGTGCAAGATTATGCATACAATGGCCAACAGGTTGCCAGTGCTTTGTGCTCCCACTAACAGGTGTCACTCTGTGGTGTGCTCTTTTCTCCGTTATTCATTTGATTGTTACAAGCTAGAGAAACACTGTTTTCACTGCTACGCTGACGCTCATCAGCGACAGGTGATCTGACTGAGGCGACCGTCATATAAAATCGTGGTTTATAGTTGAAAAAACATTTCACATTTTATTAGCCCACTCACCTTGTTGGAGATGAACAGATGCAGATGACAGAGCACGTACTGTAAAACTGTACAACTGACATTGAGAGAGAAGTCGCTAAAGAAGGAAGCCCTTTCATTTCTCATTACAACTATTGTCTATCTTTACTGCTTATCTACAGAACTGCCATGCATGCTAAAAAATGCTTCTGTGAGGTCCTTCAACTTTTTTCAAACTTTTATTTTGTTTTTCAAGAATTTACTTTCACTATTCGTTGATACTTGAACAATAAAAACTATAATTATTTTGGACTTAAAACAGATATAATTTACAATCAAACTTTTTATCTAACCATTGATAACAAAGATTCTAGTTTTTTGTTAAAATAGTTTTTAGAAATGTTTTAGAGTTACTTTTTTATGTGTGTGTTTCAATCTGAGCAACATCAATTTATCCTTTTTAAAAGCTACTTTTAGATATTGCCACTGTATGTAGTTTGACTTTTATTACTTCAGGAAGTTATTATGTATGACGTTGGAAGATGTGTGCTGTCCGTGTTGACTAGCAGCGGCAAATTCAAATTCTTGCCGCTAATTGTGGCGCATAAGAGTTAATGAGGCCATTGATAGCATCCTTTGACCATTTGGTTTCACCCGTTTATTTATTTTATTGTGCTTTTTAGCAAAATGACCTCAACCTTGATGAACTTTGCGCAAGAATGATGGGATGAATAAAAGAGCTGCATAATATTATTAAATCAAAAAACGTGTATATGAGTTTTCATTGTTTCAGCGAGTAATAAAACGGACAGCAAAAGATCTTTCTTTGCCTAAACCCGTTATTTTGTTTATGATCCTGAAAGTTTAGTTCCTAATATAAATCTTTTGACAACTTGTGGTTTACTTGCTCCTAATAGCACCCAAATTCTTTCGTTAATTTTTATTATTCAAACGGTTTGTTGGCTTTAAAACGATGCAGTCATTCAGGTAAATTAAACCTTTTCAGCTTTATGTTCTAAAGTGAAAATAACAGTGCTCTTCACACCAACATAGTTTTCTCGGCAATTTAAGCTGTAGTTATAATTTTGTTGTATTTTTCTGCAAGACATAGCTTCTAAATGACCACTGCTTCTTTGTAGCTGCATACTTTTTCAGTTGGTCAGACAGCCTACTTATGTCACACAGTTTAATCTACTTCCAGCGTAATGGACACTGAAGTGGCTCGAATTACCCGTGTGTCCGTTCATGCGTCTGTCTACTAGTTCCGCAATATGCATTTATTTGATATTCACCATTGAGGGGACTTGGCTTGAAACTCATACTGAAAAAAACAGATTACAAGGCCTAGTGCATTTTCAGCTGCAGTCTGTCTCTTTTTCTCTTTTTTGCTCTAAAGTTCCTCTCGCTGTGTGCTGTTGCCGGTTTGACTACTATCGCAGCAGAGTGCGACCACTCGAGGTATACTCACTGGCAGTGTGCCTCTCGGTTCTTCCACCTTGCTCAGCTTCATAGTTGCTCCGCTAGTTTGCTTCACAGCCACTTGCTGCTCACACTCACGAGCGGCATTTTGTTGTTGTGGTAGTAGTGAAGACCTGTGCTCTCTACCTGTGTGCTAGTAGTCCTCCAGACTGTTGTATCATCCTTTTGTTTAGATGTTCGGCATCTGTTCAAATCTCAGCAGCAGTTCATTTCACCTGTGCGCCTGCAAAGTGCTCTCACGTATTAGCACTGTACGTGACACAGAGAAGTGCCACAGTACCGCGTGCCAATTGACTTCTTTCAGGGCAGTCTGTCAGTGGAAGTGATTGTGTGGAAGTGTGTGCCTTTACTACTCATCACTAGTCAGTGGCGACCATGTAACCGCATCGTCTGCAGACACGCCAACTACCCCTCTGAGATATGTCCACTTTCCTCTGTGTCTTTTCTATCAGCTGTCTCTACAATTGATTACCTTGACTTGTATTGGTTGATAAGGCACAACGGAGCCCTCAGCCTTGCCAGCACTGAGAAAATTTGTTACCATGTGATTAATCCGCAGTGGTGCAAGCAAACACCGGACAGTCGCCATCGCCATCTCTCCCTCCATTGCCACAGAGGCACTCCGTTGGCGAGCATCAAGCGACGCCAAGAGCTTGACAGACTAAGCCATGACAACGTCCACACTCGCACACACATGACGCCCAGAATGCTGCTATTTTCCTCCGTGCTCTGGTGACAGAGGCAGTGGGCCAGTCAGTGTTGGGCACCTTCACGTCGTGCAGCAATCCTATTGGCGTCTCAATATTGGAGTCGTGTTGTGATCGAATCTTATCTGCCACGGCGTCATCGTTACCGACGCCTAAACGCAAGGTTGTCAGATGACAGCTGCTGTTGCTTTTGCTGGTGCTTTATGCGCGGTGATGCACTTGTTTGGTTGTTGCTTCACAATGCACACCGGGCACCTGAAGCTGCTGGTTCCGAGGCACAAAAGCTGATTCAGCGAAGCAGTCATTGACTCATTCAGCACTCCACTTAATCTGCATACGTTCTTCAACTCCTACTGAGTTCACTCAGCCTAATGTGATTACATATTCCTGCCTCAATTTGCAGTTGACGCCCGAATCATTTTGCCTACTGTGAGAGAAAAAGGGAGCATTATACTTTGACTGAACACACTGCAATGCTTCACCCAACAGCAAGAAGCATTCTGATTCTGCACCGAAAATCATTTCTTTAATGGCTCACAGTAATTAGTAGCCAGCTTACGCCATACCATCAAATGCTGTCTGTCCTTGTCGGTGTTTCAGCCGTAGTACTCACTCGATGACAACTGATTGAGTCTGGTGACAAGTGGCCTCTCAAGAGGCCAGTTCTTTGACTCGCAGAAGTGTACTCTGGCTCACGTTTTGCTGTTGCAGCGACAAGCAGTGATTGAAGAAACTGTTTTAGTCGCTGGAGCAGTCGCTTGTCAACTACCTTTCAGAGTTCTACATTTGTGATTTTTTAAAGTTTTATATTCGACCGTTTTTTGCTTGTTTGTTTGTGTTGCTGGCTCTACTCCGTTGCAATTCTACTTCATCCAAAAATTATCCTTGGCAATCTTCCACTTGTACTTCTTTTGGTTGTTTTTAATTAAGCACAACCCAAACATAATCGGTGATTCAAACTATTCAATTTTTGTATAATACACATCAATTTTGAGGTTTCTTCGCTCAAGTGGTCACTTTAAATGATCAGAGAAGAGATCAATGCACCTTGAGTGCACAATCGCTCCCCTACTACTCACATACCAATGACTAATGTTCGTGGTAATGAGCAGTTATTTGGAGTTTGAACCACTGAAAGACCATTGCTGCACCAAATAGCGCGACAGTTTTTCAGTCATGGAAATAAACGCGGGCCTGCTCAACTCCCTCAGTGCTGGTCCGCAGAGCCAATTCAACAGCTTCATCAAATATCCAGAGGTAGGTAGTGTCACTGAAAGTCACCTACATACTACAGCCTTTCAGTAAACAGTCACCTATTTTTACTAGGGTCTTTTGTTCTAATTGATATTTTAAGATTAATTACTCTGCACTATTTTCAATTTTCCCATCTTCTTTGTGGCTAGGCGTCTGCCATTGTCGCATTATTCTTCTGACTGCTTTTCTCTTTCTCTCTCTTTTCTTTTCTCATCTCAGCACTCTTTTCTCATCAAGCCACACCGATGTTTGTGTCTATCTGTTTTTCACCACTTTACTATCCGGTGAGGTTCTCTAGAGAACAATTTCTCAGAGCAGTCTGACTCTTTGATGCTTTGATTTATGTCATCATCCAGTTTGGCTTTTACGTTCTATCTTGACGAGCACTGAGACAATCTCCATTAATGCAGGTACTTTTTCGTTCGTTGAAACACTTCATTTGCCTCCTTCTTCATTATATTTCCCTTTAGCTTCTTTATCTAGAGTATTTTTAATTTATGTGTTTACCCGTATACGTGTGTTTTGCTGACTTTGAGTAACTCAAGCTATTTTGCATAGCATCCCTTAGATTCACTTTAGTACTTTTCGCTAATTACCTAAATGGTTAGTTACATGGCGTAAGTGGCTTATTGATTGATTGCGTATAAGTATACCTGCACAGAGCTCGTTGGATAAAATGCTTTATATGGAAGGCGAGACATCGCCTTTACTGCTGTTCATCTTGATCTATCTAAAGAGAGTTGCTCTTTGGGGAAAATGGCACCATTTGTCGCTTGCTTTTTGCTCAAGAAGAATGGCCGTTTTTTAGTTGTGGTGGTCATTTACTTGTGATCTATTTTTTTCACTTTTCAACGGTCATTTTGAGTGCACCTTTGTGTGCTTGATTACACGAGCAACCATTGAAAAGACTGTTAATGAGTGTGCCAAGTGTGTGACGCATGTGCTTTCTTTTTGTTAGCAATTCACAATGCTGGTCATTGTGTTCACCAGGAACGGATGCGTTTGATGTTCAGAGATAATGGTTTTTGTCGTTTTTTTTGTTGTCACATTTGCTATGCGCTAATCCGTTCAAACGAAGTTACTTGATTGTTAGGTTCTTGATTGAATCACGCGTATAGAGCGGGTGCTTTATTCCTAATGATTTTTGTTGCACTACATAACCTCAGTGATCTTTTCCATTTTATTTGTCAATTGTGAAATTTGTCTTTTCTTATATTACGCAGAGCCACTAAGCTTTTAAAAATGATTTGAATATAATAATTATATAATTGGCTACAGACCTTCTCACTGCTGACCACTCCTCTAAACTTTGAAAAGAAAATGCAGGCTGGAATTACCTTACGTGTCTGCGCTCATTTGGCATGACACTAGTGACTAGTCTCTAAATGTCTCCCCAATGTTGGCATTGTTTTTCGGTAAAAACTACCAGCCACCTCGTAACACCAACATGTGTCCTTCATTTCTGACAGCCGATACACATAGCTGAGATCGCCTTCTACAGCCACAGTTTCAGTTATTAATGGCCGGCCGGCACTAACGTGTCATTATTGAGCATTGTGTGGCACTTTCCATGACTGACACAGTCGTGAGCCATTTGGAGAAATCAATCGCTGCTCCGTTTGGTACTGCGTCGTGGCAAATGCGAACAATTAGACAAGCATCGCCCCGAGTGTTAATCGATTACAGCAATCACGTAATCAATTGCCGTTGATGCATTGCTGTGGCACTGTGCACACCTGTCTTGTTCGTGTCAACCACCTGACCGCAACCCTTTCTCAATGCCATCTCCTAAGTTGGGCTCATGCCAATTGACAAATCTCGAGGTTGTCATACATTTTTTGCTGTTGATTTGCCTATTTTTATTGAAACTGGTCTCTGTGTCTGATCAAATGAAAAAAAGAAACGACTGCCCTTTACACTCGATTGCATGACCAATCGGTTTCATTTCTCACTCCGCCAGTGGCTTCCATTTTAGCTTTTCCCATCCTTTTTACACTATTCATTTTCCTTGTCTAGTTGTAGCTCTTGAATCAATCACACACAGGTACATGCTAAGCTACTGTCCAGTGAGCGCATCTTTCTCAAATGAAAATCTATTTTCGAGTTAACGAGACACTATTTTCTGCCGTTGTATTCACCGGCCAGCTCAGCTGGCAATGATGTCTACGAGATGCATGGGAAATTGAAATTCACTTCATCTTAGAGACTTGACGCACGAGCTGATGATAACCGGACTGGCTGGCACATGTCTTGTACACTCACTGACCATTTGAATTGGTAATGGCGTTGAGCGATTCACTTCACTTAGGCAGACATTGCTGCTGCTTTGCGCACAGACTAGTAGTGGCGGTAGCAGCAGCTAAATAAGTCGGTCTAAATCAATTTGAAATGTAAATTGCTCCCCTTTGTTCTTCCATCTCAGGCGGTGTGCAGACTTTCCATTCACTCACTGCTCTTTCTGCCTCTAATTCCAAGCGTGGACAAGTGCGTGGGCCACTGCTGAACTACTAAACTGCAAACATTGGGCTTTGATTTCCCGAAGATTGATTTTTATTAAAGTACATTTGTTCTCGTTGATGCTAGTGTTTTGCCGTTTATCATTTCCTGTCGATTATCTTTTTAAGAATAAGTTGAACGCTTGCAGTTGACATGATTTAATTGCAAGAGCTGCTTTTTATTAATTTCATTTTGTTGCTAAAATCGTTTATTTTTGGAAGTTGTATTTTAAATTGCTATATTTATTTAGAGTATCTTGTCTGTTTGCTAAGACTGCTGTTAATTTTGACAAAGCAATCAGCGGTTAGCTAACTAGTTTAACTTTTTCACCTTTTTTGCTGACAAAAGAGCACGATCTTACTCGTAAAACTGCTTCACATGCTCAAGTCTGTTCTCTGAGAATCTCACATTCACACATCGATAGCAGTAGTCTGTCTACTTGAGACTCTCTGGTGCGTCATTTCTTGACGCATCAACATTCACTGAGTCGTCAATTTATTGCCTACGTTTCCCGCTTAGCTTATCTATTGACCCTTGCTAGATTTAGACCGTTGAATGCCTCGTGTTGAACGGCTCAATTGAGGGTCACTCACTGAGAAAAACACAGTGGAAGCAGTCAACATCATCAGAACGACCATCACTAAGAACTGGACACCTTGTAATTGCCTACGCTGCATAAACTACTTTGTTGTTGATGATCACACAAAGCATCATCGATGCATTTGTGAGCTCTTTTCATACTGCTGTTTACTGCTCGGCCATTCGCCTTTAGCTAACTGCCATCTGGATATGGCAGCTTCATTCTGCGTGCCAGCATACTGGCTATCCTTTTTAATGAAAAAGCAGCTAAGCAACAAGTTGGCCAGCAAATTGGCTGGCTAATTGATCACTTGGACGACCAGTGTTCTGCTTTAGAAGATGCTCATTAGATGAACTGTTAATTAATCACTGACCAGGTGAATATACTAAGAGATTCATTGCTAAGATTCATTTTAGCTACTTTCTGTCATTGAGCACACCAGCACCAAAGTTATTTTTGTCACAATTAATTTTACTATTACTCATTTTACTTTTATTCGTTGTTTTTAGTTGTGACGTATTTTGGCCGACTTTAAGGAAGTATCGTCTTGTGCTTTGTTAATCGTTTTTTATCTCATTTGTCTTATTGTGCTGATCAACTAGTTTTCCATTTAACTATTTTTTTACTAACAAACAAAAAAGCTTTACTTTCATCTGACTTGCACGGTAGGACGACTCTCTTCATTTAGGTGCCAAGTTGTCATCACTGAACCGTTTCACTTAACACTTGACGACCGCAAATTATTATCTGCTAAGAGTGGGTTTTTTCTTTTTTCATTGCCTTTTCGAGCCTGTTTTTCTGTGTTTGACCTGTCCTTTTTTGGTTGATTTCAATCCGACTATCTTTAAAATGTAATCACTATTTAGGCTGTTTTCTTTGCCCTGATTCTCTTGTAATAGGCATTACATTAGAATTTATTTGATTATTTATTTGATTAAAACTCGATTGAGAGTGATCTGTGCCTTCTCTACTGCACAATGATCGGCGCACTTGAGCAAGCACTCTCTTGCTACCTTTCCTTTGACCAGCGGTCATCACCAAAGTAACCGTCCATCCATTGCTTTTGATTGATGAACGCCATTGGCCATCGAATCCGATTGCATTCCGCGCCAAGTGACTTCAACTGGACTGCTCGTTTGATCGATTATGACTTCCCTAACGAGTCAAGGTAATGAGATTAATTTGGCTTCTATTATTGTCCTATTGACCGGTTCTTGTTGTGTATACTTTTGCCTTTTCTCCAGTATTCTTTTATTTAGCCACTACTCGTTGAGCCAAGTCAAACTCTTTTTTGCTTAGGATCACTAATGGGCACTCTATGCAGGACTTTCAGCTCGAGTGAAAATCTAAAACAGTTCAATTCAACTTTTAATGATATACTTTGAAGCACTAATTGCTATTTCTTTTTTACTTTGATTTAAACTAAGAAACGTAATGTGTACTTTAAACAAAATTTAACAAATTAAAAAAGAAGTTACCATTTGTTTAAAAATCACTTTAGCACTTAATCAATTAGATGAATCTATTATTTAAACAGCGGTTCCTTTTTGGTACATTCAGTAGTTCTTTTGGGGGTGCGCAAAAGTCCAGTTAGGGGACATTATCACGGTTCATCCACTGTAGATATGAAGTACTAATGACTGCTCTAATGGCGCTCTTTATTGCTCGGTCAAGCCGAAGATAGAGAGAAAAGACAAAACACATTGCCATTGCCGGCAGACGCCTTTTCTTGCCTGTCCACTCTGTCCACTCTGTCAGCTCTCTGGCCTACATTCAGCGGCTCCAGCAAAGGGCGCCTCTTTTTATTTCGCCTTCAGCTTTGTTGATAAATTTGTCCTGCGCTGCTGTTTGCGCGTCTCCTTGATTGATATTAATTAACACGGCACACTCCACTTGTTCAGGACGGTAATCCGCTTCTGAGGATTTGCTGCAGCACTGGGCAATTGCAGGATTGGGCGCCGGTTCAGTCGGTGCTAGCCACCACGACTACACTGCCCCTGCTCAAGACTGCCATTGAAACTGCTGGTGCATGCAGTGGGAGACACTCACGGTTGCGGACATGGCCACAGAAAACTACTGACTAAGGAAACAGACTGTCCACACTCTTCGGCGGTCACTGGCATCTGTCAACTGTGCCCGTAAACGTGTGAATTATCACCAAACCACTACCACCGCAGAATGCCAACTCGAAAATGGTGTGTTCACAGGCAGTCAACAGTTTTTGAGCAATTGTATGCTGTGGAATCACTCAGCTATTTTTTCCTTGCTCAGCCTGTTTATCGGTTGCCAAGTTTTTTTTGCAAACACCACTATGATTTATGCCGGATCTATGCTTTCTTCTTTTTCTGCAGCTGTAATTACGAGTTAGCAAAGACTGATGCAAATGTCAAACCTGCCGCATTGTTTGCCTTCGATTGTTTTGACGTTGCTTGCCACCGCTGCTACTGACCATGATGCGGATAAAATAAAACGCACATTTTCTCATCCCTATCAAACCGGTAACTCTCATCAGCACCGTTCCCCTTTGGAGAGAGCAATTCACAGCTGATTCTCGTTTGTCCCCTTTTCATTGGTATTTACTACTCACGCTGTGTATGCTGTAAACATGCTTTTTTTCAACCGCCCACGGCAGTTTGGCAGTGGTATACTTAATTGCAATTGTTTCTTTCTGAATGCCCATCACTTTGTGCAGAATTGGTGTCAAATTGAATTTATATGACCCAGTGCATATATTCCTCTGCTCTGCTTCATTCATCTAAAAGAGTAGTCACAGGCTAACTTGAGGAAATTCTCCCAACACACGTACCATATGTTGAGAATGTGATCACAGCTACTAAATATACTGTCGTGCTTGTCGGCTCACCACAGACTAGAAGTCAATTACCACGAGATCTAACTCTTCATTTGAGGGTAATCTGCAGACCTTGCTTGTGTTGTTTACGGTTTGATAACTCTTTTTGCTGTTTTGTTTTTTCCTCCTCAACTCTTAATCACCATGATGGAGTACAAAGTACCAGCTGCTTTTTCACGGAGAATGAGGTTAATTGCAAATTGAGAATGGTTTTTTCGTTTTTTTAGAGTCAATTCGTTTTATTTTTTAACCCTTTCAGGCCTGCTGGGACTAAATCGTCCCAGATATTTAAAATTTTGT
>JAALOO010000377.1_pt1 | contig 39775 bp, 32 predicted proteins | sample 7257641 | NCBI WGS metagenome assembly JAALOO01 (sample SAMN14085613, study PRJNA598686) | mite metagenome | biome: ENVO:01001000; feature: ENVO:01001002; material: ENVO:01001226; isolation source: single female mite from University of Michigan culture on fish food culture... ...
TCTCGCTGCCGTTCTCGCCGTTCTCGCTGTTACCGGCCTGGGCTGCCGGAGGAGCACAGTTGTTGCGGGGGCAGCAGTGCACTGCCCAGGGCGGCGAGGTCTGACGTGACTTGGCCGTTGTCAACGACCGACGACGAGGGTCTCGCGAGCGCAGCGAGCGAGGCCCGAGGAGGAGGGCGTTGACAGCGGCCAAGTCACGTCAGGGTGAGCCGCTGGCCAAGTATTTTGATGGTGTTAGCGGTGCACAGATAAAAACGGCGAGGTCTGGCGTCATTTGGCTCACCAAAAACGCCTGCCGACGAGGGCCTCGCGAGCGGAGCGAGCGAGGTCCGAGTCGGCGGGCGTTTTTGGATAGCCAAGTGACGCCAGGGTGAGCCGTTGCTTAACTGATTCAATTTAACCAAGAATTTAGATTTAGAAAAAAAATAAGTGAGAGCACAACTGTGCAAAAAAGTAGCAGGCCACAGCCCAAAGCCGCGAGGTCTGACGACACTTGGGTACTGTGAACGTCCACCGACTCGGGTCTCGCGAGCGGAGCGAGCGGGGCCCGAGTCGGTGGACGTTCACAGTGCCCAAGTGTCGTCAGGGTGAGCCGCTGGCCAAACTTTTACAAAATGTTAGCGGTGCACAGTTAAGGTAGGAGTGAGCGAAGCGAGCTCGACTGAGCCCTTGTATAATCTGACATCTTACATGTTCTAGATTCATTGGATTTTCCTTTTCTGGCACTGTTTTTGTCAATTTACTAAAAAATGACTCGGCAATTTCAACTTTTGAAGAAAGACATTTGTTAACAAACCGGCTTTGGCACAGTATTCAACGAATCACCGCTCTTGCCCTTAACATTTCCGCTATTGTACTTTTCATTTGGTCCCTCGTTGTGATGCAGAAAAATGTACGAACAAACATATCAAAGGACAAACCAAATTTCCAAAACAATGTCTTCATAGCAAGCTATTACTTTGACAACATGCTGGAGGAGTTAAAGCCGATACTTCGCTACATTGTGCAGTCTTTAGCCTACGTCCATCTGATCGACAGTATAGTGGTGTACAGTTACAATCTGATTTTTGGAAATGAAATGATTAGAGTTCTCTGCAAAGTGCCCTCCATTCAGAGGACTATTGACACTGACTATTCCATTGCGGTGAAGTTGCTGGTCAGCCAGGTGATTGCCCTGTTTGGCGTTACGATTATTGTTCTGATTCTATTCAACAACAGCTTTCTCAACGTGCTTTATCAGTTTGCGTTTGCTCATCATTTTACCTTTAACGATGAACAGCTGAATGAGCTGAAGGCACTGTTGTCTATTGCTGGAATGCACGTCACAAACTATGTCGCCATCTCAGTAACTTCGCTCATATTCATTTACACTATGGTTGTCTTTTACAGATACATTCGCACTTTACAGTGTCTAATTGGACAAGGGGGTATGTGAAGAAAACTGTTTTGGCTTTAAGAAAACTAATCGTGTCTTTGCAGCACCATTGGATGAGACCAGTTTGCTGGAGATTAAAAGTGAGCTTGCATTGCTAAGCAAACATTTTAGACGCACTTTACAGTATCATTCAGTGCCAATAACATCAAACATGGCGGCCAACATTGTGGTCATAACCGGAGCTACTTGCTTTGTGATCATCAACCAAGACAAACACCCCGTGTATGTGTCTTTCATTTTTGCCTTTGCCCTTTTTGATTTGACTCGAATGGTTGCAGTTTGTTGGGCTGCCGACTTTCCAATCAATCAGTACGACAAGTTCACTTTGGCCATTTTTGAAAGGGTTGAGCAGTGGAATTTGACAACGTTTCTGCACTATGGAGAAATCTGCGAAATGAGACAGAAGTTTCAAGTGATCATTGGTGGCACTTATGTGCTGGAGCAGTCAGCGATTCTCACCATCCTGTGCTTTGCCTTGAATATGATTTTTGTTTTACTGCAAACCGAAACATCCATTGACAGAGAGATGCCAACCATGAACTGAGATTGGACTACACAATCAATGTTTAAAATTGCTAAAATAGCGTTTATTAGTTTGAAGTGTATGTTTACAAAAAAACATCCATTTCTATCAGTGCGATTGCTTCTTCTCTGAGTAAATGTTCTGTGGTGGATGGAATAAATTAGTTGTGATTTGATTTGATAAAAATGTATTTAAAAAAAAGTATACCTTGTAGTCGGCTGGAGCAATGAGCATTGTTCCGCCATCCTCCGGCGACTGTTGCTTGGGCGGTTTTCCGCTCGACGACTTTTCCTTGATGGGCGTCTTCTGGTCACCGAGGCCAGGCTCTTTTCCACCACCTGGAGGCGGAAGAGGGGTCTTCGGTCGAGGCGAGTCCTTGCCCTTGCCTTCCGGTGAGCCACAGCACTTGCCACTAAGCTTCTTCTTTGAATGCGAATGTCCTCGGTGGCGGTGGTGGTGACCATGGCTGCGACCCTTTGAATGACTACGATGCTTTTTGTGTTTTGAGCTGCTGCGGCGATTCTTCTTGCTTCTACTTCCCTTCTTTCGGCTGTTGGATCGACGGTTGATGCTGTTGTCTTTGTTGTTCTCCTTGTTGCTGTCCTTTCCATCACCGCCACCACTTTTTGGCGGTCGTTGTTTTCTCCCCGAGAAACTAGGCGAGCAAGGGCCTTTCTTGCAGGACTTTCCACTGTCCTTCTTGCCGTCTTGTGGGACATCTTTGCCATTGTCCTCTTTGATGTTCACCAGCTTGGTCGATTCGGCGATTGCCTTTTCCTTTGCTTTAGAGACTGAATAGATGTTCTACGGGTGAAGTGTAGGTTGCTGTTACACGTGTCGTATTTGCGGCACCTTACCTGATAGTCATTCGGAGCGATGAGCACTGTCTCCCCACCACCACCACCTCCTCCGCCGTTTCCGCCCTCAGCTCCCTTTTCTGGTTGCTTTCCGCTGCTCATTATCGAGAAACTTTTGCTAAAGTACAACAGCAGAAAAAAGTGATAAGATGACACACAACTAATACAAGTCAAATGAGACAACCGATCCGCTTTTATTTTGTAAGTAAAAGTTCGATTTGAGAGCTCGCTGTATTGTAAGAAACTTTTTTTCTACTACTGATCTACTAACTGGTCTGTGGTTTTGTTCCATAGTGCTGATCTATTGTACGCTCCTCCAGTTCCCGTGTACGATTCTGTCTGCAGTAGTATCAGACAGTAGTTGAGGGCAAAGGCAAGCACTGCCAGAATGGACGACTGCCTGACAAAGACGACTCGCAGCATGATCACCCGAAAGTCCCTTTTGAAGCGCTTCACAGCTCGGTAGTGCATCCACTCGTTGGTAGTCCACTCTGCCTTACATTCGTACACAGTCAGCACCAGACGGCCAACAGCATCGCTGGGCATGTCGCCGACCACACAAACCAGCAGCAGACGGGCTAGGGAAAGGGTTCCAATGCAAAAAATGAAACTTGAAGCAGTGGACTCTATCTTCAGCTGTTGATTGCCAATTATCATAAAGCAACAGGACGCTATAAGGTTGATGGTGGTGGAAACGAAGCTAAGAGTGATGGGCACAGTGAAGTAAGTTACGATGAACTGAAAGTGACCATGAAGACGAGTTAATCGGGTGCACAGTCTACTCAGCGTCAACTCATCCAGGTCGTGTACTGTAAATAAAAAATACCCCGTTTTACTACACAATCTAATATCAAACTGACAGTTAAACTTACTCTGCATCATCTCCTGTTGTAGCTGCTCAATGCTGGTGGTCACCATAAGCAGACAGTAAGCGAACCACATTGAGTTCATAGAAAGAGAAATAAAGTGCAGTATGAAGAACAACGATTCAAAGAAAAGCTTCAGCAATATGACAAACAAACTGAGAGCTCCCTCTGGGTGCAGCAGGGCACTCACTGTTTCAGTTTCGTACACCCACAAACTGGCCACTCGAAGTAGAATTGCCCCGATGTACAAGCAGACGTTGCTCAACCGGGCAAAAGCGTGACTTTGATCGGCACGGACCAGCTCTTTACAGTTGAGCAATCGGTAAATGAGGAGGCCACCAAAGAACAAGTTGTAAGCGTGAGCAATGAAATCGTCAAAAAGGAACACATGAACCATGCACTTGAGTATAAAGCGGAGGATCGGTTTTAGTTGAGCCAGCTCTTTGCTTTCATTTGTCCAAGCAATGCGTTGTAGTGCATTGTCATAGTCAATGATTTGCAAATGCTTCAGCTGGCTGTTCCGTTTGGATCCAAAGCACGCTGAATTTCATGTTCATCTTTTTCCTTTTGTGGAGTGAAACCTCCAAAAAGCGGTTTAAAAGATTGATAGAGAAACACTATGTTTATAAAAATCATAAAAGGTTTGCTAATTTGCCAAAGCTTTTGTCGAATCCATTGTCGAAACTTGCCTAGTTTATTTAGATTGTCTAAATTGTTTTTTGAAATAACTATACACCCAGAGAATGCAAAACCATGGATCCTTAAAGGCAAACATTTATGAATTTGTAATAAAAATTAGACTATTGAGACATGACTTACTGATGAAACGATCTAAATGTTGACAGTGAAGGGGGCTCCAAGTCGACGTAAAACGTTTGACCGACGTACATATTGGATAACAGTTTTTGAAACAAATTGTGGCTTGGTTTTTTGGCATCCACATTTTCAGTTATTGAAATGGCTTTGAATGGCAAATCTGTTTCTCTTTGCATGCTGTTTCTTTTGAATGTTTTTGCCTTCTTAGAAGGTGAAAGCAATAAAAAATGTTTTTAAATAAAAAGTAAACTGCTAACTAACAATTAAAGGTACGGATCAATTGATTAAAAAGAATATTGATCAATGTTCAGCTGCGTGCATTTGATCAAATGACAAGTGTGCGTTTTAGTCAAATGTCAATAAACGGTTAGATTTAATGAAACATAACTGTTCTTGACAAAACTTTATTTGCATAATTCAACTAAAAAAGTTGGTGGTTTGAAGTGAGCCCGTACAACAGTGAGGTAATCATTTTGAAGACACTGTACAACAACGATGATGTAAACGAGCTGGGCAAATGGGCAAAAATGTTCAGTTGGTAGAACTGCTCAAAGGAAGAGGCGTCTATGTCTTTGCAGGGCACTTGAAAACGATTCATCGAGTGCAGGCTACACGACTCCGGTTGCGACTCTGTCAAGCCTTTCAAGTAAAGAACATTATCAATCATCGGCGTTGTGGTAGCCAGTGCGCAACAAAACAGCGGCAACTGTGACGAATGATTGCGTTTTTGAGGTGGTGACGGTAGTTGTGACTTTGGTGGTATCCAATCTTCAGCCCGTTTCCATCCACAGCACTGGGCAGACTGGTGCCATTCAAAGCTAACGGTGAAGTTGCACTCCGTTTTGCCACTGTCTGAAGTGGTGCACTTTGGCATGTCACCGGCAGCAGTTCTAGATGTGATAAAGTACATGTCTGAAAGAATGACCTCTTGGAACAGATTTGCACCAGTGATTTGTTGGTGAAGTAGCAAAGAAAACGAAAGGGCTACAGAGAGTAGACTCAACTTTGGGTAGAAAAACCATCCTCGATTACTGGTGGTAGTGGAAAAGAACAGCCCAATAGATGCCAGCAATCTGGTCACCTGAACGAGCAGTCTGGTGATGTAGTAGAGATGAATCATCGACTCACTAAAAACTTCTTTTTGAGTTTGCTTGTGCTTTCTGACACGCATCAGCAGAGCTGAGAGGTAGTACTTGAAAGCTGCTTCCGGTGCAAAGACCAACTCAAGAAATGCCGTCGTAAATATGGTGATACCTAAGGCAAGAAGAAAGATCCGGAAAATAACTGGAAGCAGACTTTTGATAGTAGCATTCATCTTGGTGTTTAGTTATAAAAGCAAATGATCGTTCAAGTGGTTTAAAGCTAAAACCATCATTGTTATTTGTGAAATTCTTTTTGAAATCAGTATGAAAACCAATTGTTTTTCTATTTGGAAATCATTGTCAAAATGCCACGCAGTCTTCCCTCTATTCAGCTGACGTTTGAGGACAAGCAAAGACTGGCAGAGAAAGGCTACCAAATTGGAAAGGCAATCAATTCTGGCGAGTACGGTGTGGTGTACGTGGCCACTCGAAAACATTCCTCAACAGCCACTTCCAATGAGGACACCTCTGCAGACACCATTCCTTCTTCCACTGATGATGCCGACACTGAAACAAAAGTGGTGAAATGTGCTGCGAAAGTGATCAACATGGCAGGGAAAATGGAGCAGAAGGACCTCCAACGAGAGATTTTCATGCTGAATCGCATCAAACACAAGCACGTTATTGAGGTTTTTGACATGTTTCGAGTGGCGCCCGCCCAGTTAATCATCCTGATGGAATTTGCAGAAGGTGGCGATCTGTGTGATTTGCTAGCAGACAATCGTGCCTGGTTGGAGGAGTACAGAGTGTCCACTTTGTACCGTCAGTTTGGAGGAGCTCTGGCCTTTATTCACTTGCTTGGTTTTGCTCATCGTGATATTAAGCTAGAAAACGTTCTTCTTGTAGACAAAGCTAGGACGATTAGCAAGCTAACAGATTTTGGTGAGAGAAAAACTGAATGTGTTAAATGAAAAAACTTTTATTTTTGAACTTTTCAGGTTTTGCACGAGACTGCTACTCTCCAGAAACCGGCCTTCGAGTAATGTCCAGCACCTGGTGCGGCACAGTCGGTATGTAGAATCGTTTTAATTTTCTCTTTTCACAACTTTCTACCGTTTTTCAGATTACATGCCACCGGAAATTCTTATTCGTAACGTGAAGTGTCAATCGGGCAGTAATCAGGAAGGCCAGCATTCACATGAAAAGGTGAGATATTGCTCAATGACTACCAGAAAAAACTCATACAAACATGACCGTCCCAAACAGCAAAAGATTTTCTATGATCCTGCAAAAGCAGACGTTTTTTCAATTGGAGTGCTTCTTTTTCTCCTCCTAAATGACGACTTTCCATTTCTTGGCAATGGTCGCGAAGCGGAGATGGTAGAGCTGCAACGCGATCGCAACTACACCTTCTACAATGATCACCTCTCCGGAGGTGCTCAGGAGGTGCTGCACCTTCACTTGGAGCCAGACCCTCAAAAGCGACCTACTATGGATCGAATTCTAGCGCACCCATGGTTTGACGAACGGTGCTGGGCCGATGTCAATGACTAATGTCTTTCTTTTGAAGATTAAAAAGGGGCAAATTAAATGTAATCAGCTGCTTTTGCTGGTAAAGCCACTGGTGTTTAAAATAATGACAAAAAGTTGTCACAAAGCATAAAAAGTATTTAAAGACACAAAGCGGTCTCAGTCGGTGGCACTAGTGGTGACGGCAGCCACCACTTCAATATCGCCGTATGCATCAATAATGACCACCTTGTCCAGATCGGCGGCATTTCGGATGTTCACAATTGACTTGCTGCCCGCGAGGAACGGCTCAAAGTCGGCATGCTTAAAGCCATACGGACAGTCGTACGACTCGGGGCAAATGTACAGCAGTGAGTCGTGGTACTGTTGCACCGGACGAGAGATTGTGCTTTTGATGCTGCGGCCAACTGAGGCGATGTGCTTAGTGGAAACGGATTTCTCAAATCCAGGTTTCTGCTTCACCTGCAAAGAGGAAGACGGACTTTCCGACACTCGGCCAGCCGCCTTTTTTGACGAACTAGTCCCAGCATCCACCTGGCTAAAAGCAGAAACGTCATTGATGGAGCGAGCCAGCAGTTTGTTACCGGCTCCGTCAATGTCACTCTTCTCCGAAAGGACGTTGGTCGATGAAACCTGAGTGCGACTCTTCTTCACCTTCACCTTCACCACAGAGACGCCACGCTGAACTTTGATCTGTCGCTTCACCTTGAAACGATTTGAGTTTGAGCGATCAAGGGCCTGACTGCTATCTAGCTCGCTGGCGCTCGATGACACGGCCACCACCTTCTCATCTGACTTGATGTAGTAGCTTGACTTGACGGGCGATGACAGCCCAGAAGTGGCCGATTTCACACGTCGACTCTTTGACTTTGATTTCACTGAAAGGCGTCTTATCACCTTGCCTGAAAGTAAAAAGTTGTTAGAGTGGATCTGGCAAAAGGCAAAAAGAGTACTCACTTTTCACCTTCCTTTTCACTTTACAGCGACTGCTTGAAGACTTGCTCGATTTGTCTGACTTGCTAGAATCGCCATCAACGACCATTTTTTGCTACTGAAATTTAATACAGCTGGCAAAGTACACGAAACAGATGAAATGAGTGAGTCAGCAGTTGAACAGTCTTTTTATTAGTAAAAATGAAAATGTTTAAGAATAAAGTTCGAAATGTTTGCCTCAGATAACTCCATATGAACGCCTACTCATGCTTCTTCCCAACATTTATTTCGCGTATCGAGTCTTTGTCTTTTTCTCTGTCCAAGTTTCAACTAGTCAACTCATTTGCCAACTTTCATCGTTCTTAAGTCACCGAAAATGCATCTGCTTAAAAGCAAAAACCCTGTGTTGGTGATGATAAAGCTCTACAGTATCGTAGTGCTCATGCTTTTTGCTTGTGTTTTTTTATTTGGTAGTGGCTTTGGTACAGTGGCCGCTGACAAAACCACGAATGCTGTATCAAGCACCCTTAAGCCTAGTAGCACCAGCGGTGGAACCACACCCGCCACTACCCCCGGAAAAAAGGTTCCAGTGGACAATGACACCCTGAGGAAGATCATCGACAAGTGCAACAAGGAAGCGAACGATGTCCTTGGCGACCGTGACACCAACACTACCGCCCTGACCTGCTGCGTTGACCTCTTCATCAGTGACTGCGTGACAAAGAACTGCAGCGGGTGTTCAGAGATTCAGAAGAAAAAGGCGGTCGACGTGAAGGGCAACTGTGAGATGAAGGAAATCACACTGACTCTGGCCCAGTGCAAGGCTTTGCCCGTCAAGGTCAATCTGCCGCTGATTATTGGCTGTAGCGTTGCCGGCGTTGTCATCATCATTCTCATCATTGCCATTGTCGTCGTCTGCTACAAAAAGTTCTACAGCTCGGGAAAACCGGCCAAAGGTGAGGAGGTGAAGTTCAAGCTGGGCAAACACATCAACCTCGGGTCAGAGGTCAGTGAGGTTGAAGTGATTGACAACGCGTCCACTGCTCCGGCCTCCTCTGTGGCTGGCGGCGTGTCGGGCGTCTCTGCCGTTGGCTCCAAAGCTCCCTCAGTGGCAGGCAGCAAAAGCAAGCTCAAGGGTGAAAAGGGAAAAGACGCTGGCGGTGGCTCGAAAGACAAGCACAAGAAGCATGCCTCATCGGCTAAAGGCGGCAAGGCGACCTCGGCTCATGGCGCCTCCAAGGAGAAGATGGGCGGCAAGGGCAAGCCCAACAAGGGCAAATAGCCATGGCCGACGTTTCCGAAGTTTGAGGCTACTTGAAGTGATGAGATGCCTCTTCACCTTCATTGCCAATTCACTGGAGACTTGATGTTTGGGCACACACATTCACCCAGCACACCTTCATTTATTTTTTATTTGTAGAAATAATACAACTTACAATTTTTAAATGTATTACATGTTTTCCTGTGCTTTCTATCCTGGCTAAGCTCCCAAACCAAGCGTCACTAGAAGATCATTAATGGCTTTCAAGTTGGCCTCATTTTCCTCATAATGTTTTATGCTGAACTTTGATGAACTGTTCAGATAGTACCGCAGGTCATCGATAATGCCAATGGTGTCTGTTTCTTGACGTTCTCTTACTTCCTACAAAGTAAAACATGCATAAAAATTAGGGAAATTCATTTTAAAAGCACAAGTCTTTCACTTACTAGAGCATCGGATACAACGAGTTTATGAAATTCTTCGTTAGAAATGTACTGTTGAAGGTTGTTGGCTATGTGCTGGGTGGCGGTCTTCTCAAGTTTAGGCAAATTCAGCTCGCGGGCCAGTTTAATTATATCAATGACATTCAACTGATCAATGTGCTCACCAATAAAATTGGCACAAAACTTCTTTAAAGAGTTTATCAGGTAAACGTCTGCCTGCATTAGCAAATCAAAAGCACTTTCGAGGGAGAGCTACACAACAAAAAACTAATGAGATACTGAAGGCACACAAACACTACTCCTTTTTACCGCAGTGTTGTTGGTATAGATGTAGCAGAGTAAAGCTTCAAACGCTTCAGCAGAAATATCACCAAGTTCAAGGACACTTTTATTGTCTACCATTTCTCTTCGTGAATCGAAGAAGTAATCTTCAAAATATGCGCGGAAAAACTCACTTTGCATTGAGAAGAAAACTTTGTGACAATGAAAGAAGAAACTACCGTTGTTTACTTTGAAAACAACATCACAAAACAGATGGCTAGAGGAGATTGAACTGTCGAGTTGGTGAAGTGAGCTCTCTGATGCTTCCTGGGCTCTCATTCCGTCAGGCAGAGAGCGGGCGTAAAGACGGTGGAAGTCGCCACTGACCGGACACTCAATCATGATCTGCTTCAACTTGTGTCTTGCCTTTCCAGTAAACTGAAGGTAAAAATTGTCCACCATTTCGATCACAGCATTTAATTTGCACTGTTGCAGCAACTTTATTATGTCACTTTTTAACTGCTTGTTAAATTCTAAGATGCCAGTGTACAAGTAGTACAGGATGGCTGAGAATGCTTTGGAATTTACCTATGATTTTAAATCAAATTTGAATTAATGTTTGTATTAGTAAAAAACGCTTACCAGTTTTTGACTCAATGTGATTAAACTTAAATCTTTCCATTTTCCATGAAACATCTCTTCAAAATATTGACAGCGAGCTGAAAGTATGCATTTATGCGCAGAAAATTTCTCGCTATCAATGATGAAAGTTACATCAGCATGATGGCCACTTTCGACAGCTCTGAATAAAAATAGTAAAAAGTAAATATTCTGTACGGTTTTGGCCATTCATCAATCGTACTTTCTCAAGAACTCATCATAATCACGTCGTTGAACCAGTCTCCTGCTGATTACCTGATACTCTTGTACTAAAATATTTCTAATTTCATTTGTCAGAGCACCATACACACATCGCTCGCCTTCATAAGTGTTTGCATCACATTTTGCACCTGGTTAAAGAATATAAAAAGTTCAAACCCGGTGTTTCGGCAAAGCATTACACTCATTACCATTAGCCAACAGGAACCGAACAAGTTCCGTGTGACCGCACAGGGCAGCGTAGTACAGTGGCGAAGAATCCCATAAGTCCTTTGCATTCAAATCAATGCCCTTCTTGTCGACAAGATCCCTTTGAGGACGAGAGGGTGCAAGTTACGTAAACATTTGACTAGAAATAATGCCGTGCAGAGGGTGTCAGTAAAATGAGCTCACCTTACCAAGTCAATATCACCTGTCCTACAGGCGCGGAATAATTTAAGGTGATCCATGGTTCACTTTGGTATGCCTAAATCAGAGGAAATCTGTGCCAAAATCTTATAAACAAACACCAAGAAAGTGTGGCAAATATTGTCACGCTGGCAGACCGTACAAAAGCTACAAGTTGTAGCTGATACAACATAGCAGCAGCAGCAGTAGCAATCACAAATGCCGCTGATCAGCTGTGTTTGTGTGTCCGCACAGCAGTTTTGCCAGCACTGACTCTGGATAGTGCTAGTGGCACACAGTGCTGATGTCGGTGGTGTTGGTGGTGTCTGCGGTGTCTGTGTGTTTGTTGGCCAAGTGTAGTGTTGTGCTGCCTTTGCTGAAGACGATTGCCTGAAGATCACATGCTAAGCACACAAGTACAGGTTGAATCCACTGGGGAGAATCGTCGTCGTCGTCGGTTCAGTTTTTGGCACCCGAAAACACACTGCAGCCAGCTCATTCCGCAAAGAAGTTCAGCTCATCCTCTACTGAGAACCTCGACACTGCTGCAGACGGCGATTCCGAAAGCGTGCCATCTCCAGACGTACTTTGCCTTTTGCAGGTCTTCATGTACTTTCCACAACCCGTGTTGTGATATCTCGCCCCTCGATATACAAAGTACACTTCGTACAACGCTGCAGCACTGAGGATTGAGATCATCAAGATTTCGGCGAGGTATATCCTCTGTCGCCCAGGGTAACAACACTCGGTCTCTTCGAAGCGGTGGTTTATTTTTTCTCAAGAGCCGACAAACACACGCACAGGCACCAAAGTACTGGTCGCATCGTCAACACTTTTCCTGCCACTTTCCTCTTCACTGCCCTTGTCTACACTAAACACCACTCTCAGTGTCTTCTTCAAACAGCAAACTAGCAAGGACATTAATTAGATTGATTGGCACAAACAACCCCACAAAGCAGCACAATCGATCGAAAGGGGAATCTGAGCACTCACAGATCTCTGCTCATCAAATGTCGGTGAGTGCGGCAAGCAGTCTGTTTACATTTTTACTTACTCTTTACCGAAACCACAGACTGAACCAATTTCCAGTTCAGAACGACTCATCACGTCGCTGTTTGCAGGCGCTATTGCGGGCGCGATAGCAAAGACAACTATCGCGCCCCTTGACCGAACGAAAATCAACTTCCAAACACAAAATGCACAGTTTTCCTTTCGCGAAGCCTCGTACTTTCTGGCAAAGACGTACCGCCAGAATGGGTTCACCAGTCTTTGGCGCGGCAACTCAGCCACCATGGCGAGAATCATTCCATATGCTGCAATCCAATACTCAAGTCATGAACAATTCAAACACCTCCTTCGCGTGGAGACCAATGCTCAAAAGTATTTTGCCCTTTTCACTAACAAGTACCGCTTGTACTCACCCAATTATCGTTGCTTTTGCAGGAAAGCCAAGCCACACCGGTCGTTTGTTGCCGGCTCACTTGCTGGAGTTGTCTCCACGATGGCCACCTATCCACTAGACCTGGCAAGGGCACGAATGGCGGTCTCCCACCACGACAAATACCATAATTTATTGGAGGTGTTTATTAAAACGATTCGCGAAGAAGGTGCCTTTTCCTTATACCGTGGGCTTGTTCCTACCGTTCTCGGTGTGATACCATATGCTGGCAGCAGCTTCTTTACCTATGAAACGTTGAAAAGATTGCACTATGGTAAGATCAACAACCTTTGACCATTATTTGCGCATTTGACTAAAGACGGTGTGTTTTTGCAGATTATTATGGCCTGAATGAACCGCATCCGACACTAAGATTCTGTTTCGGAGCAGTTGCAGGTTTAATCGGCCAGTCAGCGTCGTACCCGCTGGACATTGTGCGACGAAGGATGCAGACGCACAGGGGCTACACTGAAATTGGAATTTTAGGCACAATGAAGAAGGTGGTCCTCGAAGAGGGCTTCATCCACGGCCTCTACAAGGGCCTCAGTCTGAACTGGGTGAAGGGGCCCATTGCAGTGGGCATCAGCTTCACCTCCTTTGACATAATTAGCAACTTTCTGCGAACGGTCGTCTACCAGCCTTTTGTGAGCAGTTCGAGTCACCCTCAGCGATAGCACCACGACAATCTTGTGCAGCAGCCAATGTGAATGACATGACTAGTCAAGCTCAAGTAACCAGCGCGCAAGCGGACTCATCATCCACTGTGAAGCATCTCGTCTTCGTACACAGCCGAATGCTTATCACACATGCTCCAATTTGCAATGCTCTCACCCTCCTCTTCCTATCAACAACATTTTTGCGACGGCTGACTGTGAAGTGTGCCAATATCGTTAAATCTTCCGTTTCTCTGCTCTCTTTTCACTGGACTTTTGGCGCAGAACTTGTTCTGCTCTGCCCAATCGATCAGTGCTCGGCTGCCACAAACTGCACTCACGGCGACGACAATGACGACGACGACCATCACTACCACCCTTTCCTTTTTCTTCAATCATTGCAAATTGACAAACTGTTACAACCTTGTTGTTGAGATGTGTACATTGGCAGGAGTTGCTTTACCTAGTTCAAGTTTTATCTCATTGTTTTATTTTTCTTTTCTTATATTGCATTAAAAATGTTGATCATTGAGTGGCCAAAAGTGACAGAGTGATTCACCCAAGGACGAGGACGATCTACGGCCTCGTGACAGCAGCAGCTGTCTGGTGCAGCAGTGCTTGGGGGTGATAGAAAGACGACGACGTCGACCTGTGGACAATCTCGAAGTGCTGCTGCACTGTCTCTGCCTTCCTTCTGCACTGGGTAGCATCATGTACAGGCGCACATCATTTCTCCTTTTTGCGCTCTCTCTCTCTCTCTCTCTCCATCCTCTTCTCATTAGGCCGGGTGGCGTGAGTCCAAGTGACAGCCCGGAGAGCGGAGTATCACTGTCTGATCGATAAACAATCAGGGGAAACTGAATAGTGTGTGGCGCCTTGATGAAGGTATCACCTCGGACGGTGGCCAATTACAGACGAGCTAGCTGGCCTTTTCCCTCTGGCGCTCAGTTTCTCTTTCAGTGGCACTCTCAGTCGCCTTCAGTCTGCCTGCTTGTGTGGCAGCAGCCGATTGTCTTCTCTACTGCTTTGTCTTTCGAGCGGCAGTCTTCTTCACTCAAGCCGAGATCGTCTTCAACCACCGACCAGAGCAGTACAGCTCCAGCAGCAGCAGGGCACTCTTTGACAAGCAATGGCCAGCGGCACCAGTCACCTAATGACACAGCGACAGTCCAGCGTCTTCGATGAGCTGGTGCAGATTGATGAGTTTTTCGCACAGCTGCAGAAGCCTAGCAATTTGGACTCGATCCGCACCAAAGTCGGCGAGTTTTGCAAGAGAAATGAACACCTCAAGATTGCCCTGATAACGGTAAGCCAATAAGTTTAATTAGAACTGTATCTGATTAATATGAACTTCCTTTGAATCCGTAGTCTGGCGGCACGACGGTGCCAATGGAGCTAAACACAGTACGGTTTGTTGACAACTTTAGTGCCGGCACAAGAGGATCCGCTTCCACAGAGTATGTTAACAATTCGGTGTTTGGAAGTTTTTGCTTGCTAAAAACTGCAATCAACAATGCAGGTACCTGCTGCAAACGGGCCAATATGCGGTCATCTTTCTGTACCGTAGCAAGTCACTTGAGCCCTACTCTCGGCACTTTTCACCCGACGAGTTGCTCAATCAGCTGCAATGGGAGCCAGAGACGGACGACATTACAGGTATGCAGAAGTGCAAGTGCTGCTATGTTTAGTACATTGACCAACACGTTTGCTCAATTTTCCTTCACAGTTTCCTCGTCGTTTAAGCCTAAATTAAGAGAGATCCTTAAGCATAAGAAGGAAACAGAAGATCGATTGCTAAAGATAACATTCACTACACTTTCCGAGTACTTGTTTACTCTGCGCGAGTTGACCTTAGTGCTGAATGAATTTGGCTCCAACACTATGCTCTACTTGGCGGCGGCTGTTTCGGATTTCTATATTCCACCCGAAAATATGGTGAGCTAGAACGAGCGACCATTGATCTTGTTTCTAACAATCTCGTTTTTAGGCAATACACAAAATACAATCAAGTGAACCTTTGAGGTTGCACTTTGAACTGGTGCCCAAAGTATTGCGACCTTTGGTCAAGTTTTGGGTTCCTGATGCTTTTGTAATCTCATTCAAGGTATTGGTGTGACTTAATAATTATAACTGTGCTGATCTATTGATTTTCTATTTGTAGCTTGAAACCGACGAAAACATTTTACTGTCAAAGGCGCGTAAAGCTCTGACCAAGTATGGCCACAAATTGGTGATTGCCAATGAGCTGAATACCCGGAAGGACAAAGTGACTCTGGTGACAGAGACAGATTCAGAAGTGATCAAAGTTGACAGCCAGTTGAACAATGTAGAGATTGAAAAGTTTATTGTGGAGAATGTCGTTCAGCGGCATCAGGATTTTATAACGCAAGTCGAAGCAGAGACATCGACTCATTGACTGCCTGTTGTACACTAGTATAGACTTTTAATTAAGTTTTGATATGGGAAGTTTATTTTATAAATTGCAATAATTTCTTTAAATTTTATTTTTTAATAACATTGCTGTGGTTTTCGCTGACTAACTCGTTCTAACTTTTAGCAGTTAGAACACGTAATCCTTTTTCTGCACAATATAAGGAGTCATCATTTTCCTAGTGCCTACTCATTTCTCCGTGTGATTTGCAAGCAATCTCTCTCGTTTACCCCTTCATCCAACTTTCTTTCAAAAGCAAATTTTCCTTGCAATACCTTCTCAAGCAATGTCTCACTCTAAGAAGGAGAAGATATGCACCAAGTGCAAGTCGGCTGCCTACGACATTTTCAAGAAGAGCACTCATCGCGAAAAGGCCGCTTCCGAGGTGGAGGAGGAAGCTTTGGAGAAGGATGGCGACGATTCCGAGCTGCTGGAGAAGCCACGTCGCTTCATGACTCCCTACATCGCCTTCGTGAATTCCTCCTGGGCCGAGTACTGCGCCGCCAACCCTGACTCGCAGATGGACAGCGCCAGCTTCAAGGAGTTCGTCCGCAACTGCGCCGGCAAGTGGAAGGAGATGGCCGAGGAGGAGAAGGCCCCCTTTGAAGAGCAGTCGGCCGCGGAGAAGGCCGCCTACCAGGAGCTGATGGTGGCCTACGTGACACAGCAGCTGGAGCTGCAGGGAGAGGACGCCTTCTCAAAGCAGAGCCCGCCAAGCGACTACGTGATGTTCGTCGTTGAGGAGCGAGAGAAGGTTCGCCAGGAGCTGGGCCCAGAGACGAACATGGTGGAGCTGGGCAAAGAGCTGGGTCGCCGCTGGACTGCCCTACCGTCGGAGCTGAAGGAGGCGTACAAAGGGAAGGCCAGTGAGGCTCGCGAGGAGTACACTGACCTCAGTGACTACTCCGACGCGGAGGGCGTGAGCTCGGAGTGCGGAGCTGAAAGTGACGACGTGAGTGACTTCACTGGCACCTCGTCCTTTTACTCCTTTTATTCCTCCTCCGGCGAGGGCAGCTACTCCTACAGCGATGATGACGATGACTACTGAGTCATCATCTATAAACTTCACTGCTCGTCTTCCCTTTGGGACATCTTTAAAGCGAGCATTTTAATTTCAAATTTCATTTTAATTTTATTCTTATTGATTAAACCCCATCCCCTACTCTGGGTAAAACAAATAGTTTGGAGGGAACGATCTTAGTCATCATTAAAAAGTTTAATAAGTTACAGTGTGTACAAGTTTGCTCAACAGTGCTTTTTAAGAACGGCGGTAAAGGGGAAGTGGAATTTGGCTTTCATCCCAATCGTAAAAGTCCTCATCAGCGTAAATGCCCAGATACGTGAGCACGTCGCGCATAAGGCCTAGCAGCTTTCGGTAGGGAGGACGTTGGCTGAACTCACACTTGCGCACCAGTCGGAGGTACTCGGCAAACTGACGTGGCATATCGATGCACAGCTCTTCGGGCGCAAGCTTTTCTTTAAACTGACCTGCAGAGTGTGGGGATAAAACAGAGCTGATCAACAACTTCTACAAAAAGCAAAAGCTAACCTTGGGCAATTTGCTTTTGAAAGACATTGGTAATCTCTTGTCCATGTCCATCCCAAGGTAGCTCCTTCTTAACAAAGTACACCGCCTGGTACAGCAACGCCTCAAGGTCGTCTCGACGTGAGATTTCGCGACCCTGCTGATTGTTGGCACTGGCAAAGCGCATCGTCCCGGCCAGTGGTTTCCCCTCAATGTACGGAATGTGTTCATTGTTTTCGTTGACGTAGTGTTTGGCACAGCCCAGATCTGGGTTGGGGAAGAAAAAGAAGAATGAAGGGATTATCACTCTGAGCATCACTGCCTCTCTTTCTACCAATGAGATGCACTTTGCACCAGCGAGGGGAGTTAGCAAATCCAAATAGAAAGTTGTCCGGCTTGACGTCCCGGTAGAGAATCTTACAGTCGTGGACGTACTCCATGATGACAGTGAGCTGCATCAGTAGCTGCGCCGAGGTGGCGATGGAGAAGCCTTCGCACCTCTGGTACATTGCCTTCAGTGAAGGCCCCAACAGCTCGATGACCAGTGCTGACCACTCATTGTTGACTGAGTCAAAGTAGTACAGTTTGGGAATGCTTGCGGGAACGTTTCTTGCCGAGTTGAGTATTTTGTAGAAGTTGAACTCCAGATTCAGTTGGGGTCGCTCTGCGTCGGCTTTTTCAAACTTGATGGCCACCTTTTTCCTCTCTATCGTGTCGTAACCGTGGTGAAAAGCGCCAAATGCTCCTGTAAGTGATGGATCGTTGATAAGGCTAACAAATCAACAAGGATGACCACTGACCGTGAGCAATTCGTTTGTCAATTCGATAGCGTCCATTCTTTAAAAAGCAACCTTCCAGAACTTCAGTTTGAAGATCAGCCATGTCAAAACAAAAGTGATCAACCTGACAAAAATATGACACTAACAATGGTATGCAACGTGTACAAAAAGGTTTACCGAAAAACCATTGTCAACGTTCAACAATACAGCAGAACCTCTTGAAATCGCAACTTTATACTACTCGCGCCATACGTTTACTCCCCTGTTTAGTTTTGTGTACATTTATTTCAACTATCATCGTCATCAATGGGATACTACATCATCCTCCAGTGTACATGTTTGGTTATACTGATAAGCACCATCACCACAAGTACCGTCGCACCGACACATGCACACTCCGATGGGCACTCTGTGGTAAACCGTTCAATTTAGTGCCAATCAAATAGTGACTCAACCCTTTTCCTCCTTCTTCTATTTGTAGAGCACCAACTCGTTCAGCAGCAACAGTAGTGCTAGTACTACCAATAGCAGTGCCACCCATCAACTCCTTCTCTACGTGGTGGTCATCGGCTTGATCCTGGTGGCCCTCTTTTCACTTCTCCTCGTTGCTTTCACTTGTTTGTTGTGCTTCAAACCACCGGTCAGCGAGACGATAGCCGTCACAAATGACCCAATGATGAAGGCGATGGCCGCCGCTCAGACTACAGCCACCACTGTCACTGCCAGCAGTGCTCGAGAAGATGCACAGCAGCAGCAGAAGGTGAGGGCCGTCAAGACAAAGGTGATGATGGCAAAGACGCCGACTGGAAAAGGAAAAGGCGGAGGCCCGCTCAAGGAGGCATCTTCTTCTTCTGCAGCTGCTGTGTCCAAGCAGGCTGCAGTCGCCCGCAAGAGCAGCAGTAGAATGTCAAAGCACAAACGAGGCAAAGCAATGCCCGCTGATATGGGTGGCAAACAGCGGCAGTTGAACAAGCTGAAAGCCAAGTCAACGCAAATGGGAAGCAGGAAGAAAAGGCGAGGCTAAAAAAGGTGTTCTTTGTAATGGTTTTATTCTTTTTTTGCTGCTGATAGTCTGTAGTAGCAATATCAAACTGTCCTGATTTATTTGTTTTTATGTTGCTTTGAATTCTTTAACTCTAGGTGGCCTGCCGCTTTGAATTACGTTAACCTGTTCTTCGTTGCGCATCTTTAATTTCACCAGTGAGAATGCGTCCATTCTGCTTTAGTTTACATAATACGTTCGCGTTAAGAAATGAATGAAGCTAAAAAAGCAGATCAAGGACAATGCCGAGCTGCTGTAGAAAAAGAGAGAGTAGGATGACATAGAATCTTTTCCTGGTCGTCTCAATTGATTGTGCCTATTCTACCTCGGAAATGTAGTGCTCACTTCTCAATGCCAGCAACAGTTCGGAGCAGCTGCAGGCATTGCTTCCTCACCGACTGGTGTAAAGCTAAACAAGAGCAGATTTATTTATAACTCGATACATCATATTGTAGAATATTCCGTGCTTAATCTTCGGGCTTTACATAATAATACCAGAGCGCACTGAACACGCACACACAATCGCTTGTGCTTTTCAAAGACTGCACCACATGTCTACATTGGTGGGCTAAACTGGTTCACTGAGTCAAGTGTTGAGCCTCACCGATGAGCTGGCAGAAGTCGGGCAACACTACTACCACCAGATCAGCTCTTGGCTCGGTTTTTAGTGAAAGAATTTCTTCCACGCCGGCAGCAACTCATTCAGGCTCTCATTCCTTGAGCACTGAACGCGCTACTCACTACTGCATTAGACGCACTTGCTGCGTCAGTCACTCAGTCAGTTTGTGTGTGTGTGCGCGCTTGTACTCTTCTGCATTAGTGTCACCACTTTAGTGCTCAAAATCATTCCAGTAATGGTTGAAGCTGATCTTTGAATCTACCGACACAGTGAGAAACAACATTTTCAAACATACCCTCAACTGTCCGACGAGAAAAAGCATTTTTGCAAAAACGCACTCGCACTCTGCGTTGCTGCAGTCGATTGTAATTTCTGGTTACCTACTCTTGGCTTCCACCGGAATTCGGTTAGTGTTGGCTTGTGAAATATTTGTACTTTGCTGCAACAACTCGACACTACGATGTTGGCTGCAACTTCTATTTCAAGCCAACATTTGTGAAGTCATCTATTTGCTACTTATTTACCACCGCGTGACACATTACCACTTATCCAGCGAAGAACTTCAGTTTCCATCACTTGCACCTTAGTGTCAATTGATTATCAATCGTCCTTTACAGATTCTCATAAATTTGCACAATTTTAATTTTAAAATAAAACCGTGTTTCAGGTAAGCAACTTGAAGTTTTAAATATTTAAAATGATTAAAATTCACATAAAAAATGCAGAAAATGGCCAAACCCACCAAACAAAATGGACATGCTCCACCAGGCTCAGTCAACATGTTCCCCGCAATGCCCCTTTCTGAAATTCAACCAGAAATGGTGGCATACGGTCCAAACGGGGCAATGGTGACAATCGACTACGAAGCAAGCTCCAAGACGATGATTGCCAAATTGAAAGAGGCACAGCTCTTGGAGTTTCCCCGTATTGTTTTTTGCAGTAAGCACAATTAAATTCCCTTTTTATTTTTACATGTTTTTAAATTTTTATCTTTATAGCGCATGGCATGTGGGGAAACAGCCGTTCAAAGTGGATGCATGATCTGAAGAGCAGGTTTCTCGACGAATCAGACCAGACATTTATCATTGTGGGCTGGGGAAAAGGTGCCGAGTTGGCTGCTTACAAATACGCCCAAGCTGCCTCCAATGTGGAACCAATGGGAAAATGGCTGGGCAATCACATCCTCGAGATGAAACGCAAAATTGGAAACAAGTGCAAACTCTGGGGAATCGGAGAAGGCCTCGGGGCACACATGATCGGCTTGGCAGGAAGACTGTCACACGCCTTTACCAGAATAACCGCCCTCGACCCTGCTGGTCCTGCTTTTGAGTTGGTCAATGAAGATGCGATGCTCAAACCAACTGATTCCCCATTTGTCGACGTCATACACACTGACTCTCACCACGAGTATCGATCTTCTGAAATGTTCTCCCTCATCAACAAGTACGGCACCTTGAAACCTCTGGGTAGGTGAAGCATTGTTTCTTCATTTCAGCCATTATATAACTTGTAATCTCCTCTCTAGGCACTCTTGATTTTTATGTGAACTACGGGTACAACCAACCCAACGCTGCCGATTTTACCAATGCAGGATCGCATCTGAGAGCAATTGAGCTGTTCGCGTGGAGCATTGAAAATCCCGGCGAACTTCGCAGTCAGTTTGTCCTGAATGGCACTCCTGAAGTGGACAAGCCAATACATAAGACTAAGCGAGTGGTCATGCCCGCAGAGATGGGTTACTATGCCGACAGCAAGTGCACAGGCAACTACTACATGGAAACCAACGGGGAAGAGCCTTGGAAAGAAGGCTTTTAAGTTTTGTTGATATCCCATATTACTTTCTTTAAAACTTTATTATTTGTTACGTTTGTTTTTTACTATTGTTTGTTATCAATTTTGGTTATTACACTCACTGACTCAAGGTTTTTAATAGCGATTTTATGCCCAAGTTTGACTGCAAGTTTATGTCTTTTTATTTGCCACATATAAATATTGATTTGCCATTTAAAAAATACATTTAAAGAATAAAAATGTTTTTAAAACAAGTCTTCATAAACACGTCCACCTCAGGGCAAGTTCAGAGCCTTCTTTTCGCATGCCTGAAAGAAACAACAAGTGTCATCGGTTTTGAATGATCACCGATATCTTGGAGATTAAACTTACAATGAACTGCTCCACTCTCTTATCCGCCTCTGGAGGCGGTCCAGTGTCCTTGCCACCGCCACCTGGTGCTGCATTGGAACCAGGAGGTTGAAACTTGGGAAGCTGACGATGCAAACAGTGGCCAAACTTTTTGCTGCACATCAGGTACACCAACTCAAGGTGACTCTTATCAACTTCGAAGGTAATGTCTTTGTCACCCTCTGCCAAGCAGTCCTGTACAACACTTTTTACTTCTGCTGTCTGTGTCAAAAATGACGTCAATTGAGAGAGTCCACAGAAATGAGTTACCTGTGCACTTACCTTTGCAGTCATGTCTTTGAAAGAAGCTTTAAACTGCTCCATGCACTGAACCATTGAAGTCAACTGTGCTTTGGTCGCCTTACCAGCACACACTGTCTCTCGTACAGGCTTGTACTGCTCAGCAAACTTCTCAAACTTACCATTCACTGGCAGGGACAGTCCACCGGATATCATGAAAGCAGCCACCAGTATAGGAACAAAAGACATTGTAACTTGTACACTGCAGTATTGCTGCTTCATTTCAATAAGGGAATTTCGCACATTTAAATGAATTGTGCAGAGCTTTATATTAGCTTTTGCAAGGTGCGTCTAGCCTACTTTCAAATTGTACATCAAATCTCTGTCGTCTGTCAAAATAAGGGAAACCTTGAGTCAATTCATTAACGCCATATTTACCCAATAGCCTGATCAAACAGTGACACAAAGTGACGTTTTTGTATAATATTTGTATTTAAATTCTCGCTAATTAACACTTAATTATAAGAGACAGTGTTCATTTTCCACTATATTTGGTTTAGTAAAAAGCACTAAAATTTTAAATAAAACCCAAGAAAACCCATAAAAATACATGTTCTTAACTGTTGTGAAAATAAACTTAAGATTTCCACAGGACGCTAACTTTAAAACAAAATCAGATTGCTATCATCAAGTTTCTGTTGCACAGTTTTCTATTTTCTGTACAAACTTGCCATTATTTACTCAGCTGTCTGTCATCTATATTACAGCAATTAGTATGCTATTCTCAAAAGCGTTCGCTTCATCAAGAAATACCTTTACTCTATTAATGTCATAATTTAATATTTTCAATATTATAAAAACTTAAATTTTCATTTAATTTGATGCGAAATAAGTTAAAAATATTTAGATCAAATGATTTCAAATGTATATTTAAAAAAGGTTATAAATACAAAATAATTAGTGTTAAATAGGCAGCTAAATGATACTTGCTATACAAAGTTATGTACAGTGAATATTAAAATGAACATTTGAAATTAGTGTGATACCATATTAGAAGCGTGTACCCTCCACAAGCCGCCACAAAAGCACTTTTTGTTCCATTGTAGCTCCCAGGCGCGTACTGCAAAAGAGCGCAGCGGTGTTTTGCGAAGCGAAACAGAGTTGCACCGAGTGCAGCTTCTAATATTGCTAGAAGTGTCGTCAATGTTTCCCAAAACAATGTACCGTACAATGTCCACTTTGCGATTGCCGTTAATGTTGATTGCGCCGTCAATGATGTGAACTTTTACATTATATCGCGTAAAAGACGGCTCAGTGCCGTAGTCAAAAATGAGCGGCGTTGTGTTTATGTACAAAATGGGACTCGCGACGCCAATGGACTTTGGACACAAGTCCATCTGGGGAATGTTTACCTGATTTGGCAATAGACAGCACTCATCGACGAGACTTTCGTCAAACTTTTCCGAATTTGAAGCCACAATCTTGGAAAGAAGCTTGAAAATCAAAGCAATCACATCAAGATTTTCTTGAAGCTTTTGGATACTGGGCAGACATGTGGAGTTGATCAATCCCCAAAAGCGAATAATGACGAGGAGCTCTCTGAGGGTATTTAGAGATTTCTGGTCAAAGATAAGCCCGACCTAGAGAAAAGTTACTCTTGTTAGATATGAACATTATTTAAACTTTCAAAATACTAACCCCAGGTATTCGACTTTGATTTGGATGAAACAGCTGAGGAATTGACGCAAGAATGTTGAGAGACAGGTCAGTAACCCACTGAAGCAGTTGCTTGAATGAATGCTGGTAAATGCCTTCCACGTAAAAGTCTTTGCTATCCAACTTTAAGAGTATTTTGTCAATACTTTGCAGCTGAACATCAACCGGTTTAATTTGAATCAAGTTGCTCAGTTTTTCCGATGGCCCTTCGTTTTCGAGAAACTCTCTAGCCCGGATCAGTCTCTTTACCGTTTCAGAGATGGAGTTGAGCATTTTGATGGTGTAGTAATCACCCGTTTTGCTTACATTGGTGTTGACACATCGGTGAAGTGCTGCCTTCAGCTCAAGTACACTGTCAAGCCACTTTTGTTGCACTGGCAGACTCTGACGTGTGATAAAGGCTTCAGTTATTTTGTCGCATAGTGTGTCGACAAATGTTGGCTTTATGCTGATTAGAATGTCCCAGTAGTCATTGCCGGACATTAAACTGTACTCCAGCATCAACTGAGCATAATTGAGGCTAATCGAAGCACATGGCTCGGTGATGGGTGAAAGGCGGAAAAGGTGAATTTGTGAGCACGAGTCAACGGCTACCATAGAACAGGTGCTCCAACTCAACTGAAGAGAACGAAGAATGGATAGCTTTGAAGTCAAGGCGAGACTACGACTCGGAGATGTATTATCAAGGTGGCCATTGTATACTGCAGTTTTCTTAGTCAGCAGGGCTTTAGCCAAGTTCAAGCTGGATAGCATTTGCAAGTTTTCTCTGTAAAAGCACATGACAGTGTTGTCCTGGAAAGCGACGATAATGTAAGACAGTGCCTGCGCGGTATCAAAGATACAAGAGCGAGGTGTGGTGATGGCTGACACCTGTGAAGTTGTGGCCGTGCTGGTGCTAAACTTCCAGCCCACAGTGGCGCATGGCTTCACATCGATCGTCTTATTTTGTTGCTGTAGCAAGTTAGTGATGCAATTGTGGAGTATGACCGGCTTCTCACAGAGTTCCCACAGTTCAATAAATGATCCAGATTTTCCAGATGCAGATACCACAATTGCGTCAGGAGTTTCTTTGACGATAAACTTTAAATGCGTTATTGTCGGATAAGTGTCATTTGCAGATGAAAATGAAGAGGTGTTGCATTTGAGAAGAAAACTCGCAAACTGTTGACAATTCAAGTTCACTTTAGGCTGCTTTTCTTGACAGCAATCAACGGTCACATTAACAGTGTAGCAAGTCAGTGGGACTTTGGCATTTCCGTTTGAAGTTACGATAAGAAAGCTTCCATTTTTCATGTAACCTATATCGACTTTCTCAATTCTTGCGCGAATTTTGCCGAGAAAGTCAAATCCGGTGATTATTTTACTGTCAGAGTAGAACAAGTGAGCGAACACAAAGCCGGAACTGGTGATGCAGAGATATCCATCGGTGTGCTTTTTACCGAGTTGATGTACTGATGGCGTGATTTTGGTATAACTAAACTTTTCCTGAAGTGATACATTTGAATCTTTTTTCTCGTAGTTGATCATCCATCGGTGTCCTTTGTGAAACCAGGCACCTGCCAGAATACTGTCTCCTGAGAAGCACTTGGAGTAGATCAGCTGCCATTCGCTAATCAGAAAGTCGCACATTGACCAAACTTGAATGTTTCCCACTTTATCACCCACAAGCAACTTGGTGCCTTTTTCATCCCACTCCAGAACTGTGACATTCTCAGAAAGAGTTGCGACCCTGCAAAAAAATTTGCTCAGTAAAACATTAGTCAATTCTGCCGGGTGCTTACAAGTTTGGAAAGTACGGCAAGTTCAGGTCGATGACGTATACAAAAACGCCCAACTGGCATTCGTCTGGCACCAGGAGATCAACGTTGGAAGAGAATGCAAGCACATTGTTGTTTGATAAAGATGAGACGACATTTGCATCGCTGAAATAAAAAAAGATGGTCAATAAATGCGTGATGAACGATCAAAACATCTGTGTTGTTATTTCACCTGTTGTCGAGAAATGATTTGGCGTGTTGCAATGGCTCATTTTTGAACACTGAATAGATGTGCTCCATTATGGTACGCCGATTTTGTGTGTGTTGGTCTTCAGTTTTTGAAACACCTAAATCAAGTCTCCAAGATTTGATAAACAAAAAAACAATTTTTTCCCGTCAAAAACCTGACCAGCGTGAGAATAGCCAGAGAAAAACGGCGCTCAAACAGTCACTGGTGTGGCAATAGCGCTCAAAAGGCTCTCCGTATTTTCTGGTTACGACACTTGTATTGTTGACGAATCACTTATAAATAAACCAGCGATGTACGTCTGCACTTGGCAACTTCACGACAATTTACTTGCAAGTGTCTTCAAGAAAAGCACGCCAATCATCTGCAGTTGATCTTTTGGGGTCGCCTGAACGGAGAGGAGAGAGAGAGCACCTTTCTCTCAGTTGAGTGCGCCTCTCTGATGATCTACTTGTCACCCTTCAGTCACCCAACTCATTTTTTGCCTTTTTACATTTTGTAAATAAAAACTTACATCACCTTCATCAATCATCATGGGAAATATCTTCTCCTTTTTCAAGGTACTATTAATTTTCATTCAAAATCTGTTGTTTATCTTATCTCTTTTGTAAACAGTCGCCTAAAGGAGCAAAGGAACAACTGGAACGCTTGCAAAATGAAATTGACAAAATAGAGGAGCACCGTATATCAGCTGTAGTCAAGGAACGAAGCTGTAACTTTGCTCTCATTGTTTCATCTGTGATTGTATATGTCATCGGTCTCATATACTTATACTTTGATTACAACCACAGTAAAAGTATCACCTACAAAGGTTTTGCGCTCTCTTTCCTCATTCTCATTCCACTCATGTAAGTACTGTAAATATTTATTTTGATGTGAAATATAACACTTTTCCTCCATTTTACAGAGTGTACTATGCAAGAAGTTTAGTTGGGTGGTACTACAAATGGGTTAGAGAGACAAATGATTTAAATTATAGAGCTCTGCTCAAAATGAAGAAAAAAATCATCTCAAAGGTTCAAGAAACGGAAACGTTTAATGACGCAAAGATGATACTCGAAAAGTTTGATCCAAGCGCATTAAGGGAGATGAGCCGGTCGTTTACCAATCTTTCAAACATTGGAAGTGATTTTCAGACTCCCAGTTTCGCCGTACAGAATCGACGTTCTTTTCGCACTGCCTCACAACCCACGCCCAGGCCACAAATCATGCCTAACCCATCATTTGTTCAGCAACAGACGAATCGGCCAATGTTGGCAATCTTACCTGCAAATGCTCAACCACAGTTCAATAATACTCCTTTGCGGCCTCTTCAAAAGACAGTCAAACCCATTTTACCTCAAAATAGAAGTGTCGTCGAGAAAGCAGTCGACTACATGTTTGGCGACGGTCCTTCAAATCGGTTTGCGCTCATTTGTTCACGCTGCAACTCTCACAATGGCATGGCGTTGCCGGCTGAATTTGAGTACATAAGCTACATCTGTGCCTACTGTGGCTTCTACAACCCAGCACGAAAAGTGAGACCAGTCGCAGCTAAAATGGAGGATTATAACACCACCAAAACAATTGAAGGTCCTCACATTGAGGAGGCTTCTGACGACACAGTGGCAGGACCCAAGATCACTGAGATCTCCTCGGAGATGAACAAATCTGTGAGTTGTTGTCGATTCTGTTACACCATTTTAATGTTTATTTTTCTGCCATTTAAACAGGTAGAAGCAAATGTCAGTGAACAAAATGCAACTACTACTGAAAGACCTGAACCAAATGAAAAAGAACTCGAAGAGACTAAGCATCATGAAGAAAACACGGAATCTGTGTTGCAAGATAGCGACCCGATTCTGTTTGCTGACGAAGACGAGACACAAACTAGATCAGAGAATCCCAACACATAACTACTTGCTGAGGTTTTTTGTTTTTGGGAAAAGGGAAATCCACTTTGAGCTGATGGCGTTATAGTAAATACAGCTGGAAAATTAAAGAAATGATTTTATATTTAACATGATTTAGGGTTTAAAAGATAAAAAGTTGGGTAGAGTTATGTACAATATAAAGCGATCAGCACAAGCAATATAAAACAGTAGTATAAAATGCGTGAAGAGCAAAGGACATCGCCACAACCAGGATTACCAGTGTCACCAATCACAGACCGCAGAGATGCGAGAAGGTGAATATGTGAAGCACGGGGATTGGCATTCACAGTGGTCATTGGAGGTGTCCAGTGCATCTCCACGGCATTTTATTTCACATTCACTTCCACCGCCTTAGTGACTGGCAATGGAGATGCCGGGCAGTTTGCCGCCTGCTCCCGAGAGGATGATGTTGTGGCTGGGATAGGGGGAGTGGTCGTCCAGGAGGTCCATTTGCAGTTTGGCCTTCTTCGACAGTTGATCACTATCCAACTTGCACAGGCTCATGGCGATCATGTGATTTTCCATAGAGCTCACTTCAGTTCGCAGCAGTTCTTTCTGGTTTTGAAGCTTTTCATTTGTTTCCAGTTGACTTTTATATTCCTTTTCCAGATAGACCAGCTCGTTTTTAATGCGCATCCGGCTTCGAGCTGCCGATTCGCGATTCTTCAATCGGCGGATGCTCAGTTTCTTTGATGGCTCTTCTGGAGAGTCCTGTTGGTCCTCCGTTCCGGAATCACTCGAAGAACTTGATCCCTGGCTGCTGCTTGCTCCCAGGGAGAGATCATCATAGTAAATAGAGTTATCCTCGCAAGGTTGAAGTGAATCGTCGCTTGAGTATTCCTCTTTGGAGCGGTAGGACGCCATGCTTCGCAGAATCATTGGTTTTGTTCAGTTTCTAAAAAGTTGGTTGAAGAAAAGATGCTTGTTGCTTTATTCACTACCAAAATTAACCTAAAAGGCTAACTCGAAATTGAGATAAAGCAGGAGCATGTGCGATCAATGCGTTAGAAGACAAATCATCCACAGTCACTTACACGTGTGCCTGACGAGGACAACGTGGCTGCAGATCGAGTATGCGGCACAAGTGGAAGTCAGTTGAGAACGAGCGGGAACAAATTTTTCTCGACACAATGCATTTCTTTCTGATAAGATCAAGCCCTACTGATAAGAATGAAGCCGCTCTTCAAACAGAACACTTTTTGCGCCCAGAGGAGGAGATATGCAGCAAAGTTTCGAAATGGCCATTGCCACTTGGAGGACGACAGTGTGAGAATGGTCGAGGGCGCCCTCATACCACCTGCTCTCTTTGCTTCTTGTTATGAATGGGTAATGCCGGCGGTTGTTTTCGATCACCATCCTCTGAAAAATGGTCCTGTTACCTGGGTTCTTGATAAAACACACGAGAAAAGTTTCTACTGTAACTGAGTTATATTTCCTGAAATGGTAAACAGAATCCTGAAAATCAACTGAAGGCGCCTAAATGAGACAGCAGGGCAACGAGAGTACAACTTAAAGATTTGCCTGCGGTCACCTTCAGTGCTTGAAGCGTCCATCGCTCACCTCTAATATTTGCACATATTCTCAACTTTGCCATTTGTACTCCCTCTCTCTCACCATTTCTCTCTTTCTCTAGCTGTCACATTCTTTGCCTGACCATGCACCGTCGTCTGAGCTAGCATTCCAATTCTTGCTCGTCTCTTCGTTGCTGGAGCATTTCACTGCCACCAACGTTCACAGCCTGAGCCAAAAGACCGAGGCTGCTGCTGCTGATGTAGTGTCTGAAGGAAAACCGAGCAAAGACGCGCTCAAGTTGAGGCTTCAACAGCAAGAACAGCAGCGGCGGCAGCGGCAGTGGCAGTGGCAGTACGACGGTCGGTGTCGGTGGTAATCCATCATTTATAGGCAGTCAAAGGAAGGAGACAGGCAGACAGTGGAGCGAGTGAGCAGGCAGGTGCTGTTCGCAGTAGGCCGCCGGACCGTCAAAGTGCTGCTGCTGCTGCTGTCACATAGTCTCCGTCAAATGGATGTCCGTGTCGTCGGCAAAGGCGATCGCATCACTCGCTCCCATTTTGGCTGCTGCTGCTGCTGTCGATGCCCAGAGAACGCCAGCCAGCCATCCAAGTAGAGAGGATTCGCCTCGCACCGCTGGGCCAGCACCGCCATTGCCAGCACCGTCGACACTGATAGTGCGACCAGCATGAGCATCTCAGCCTTCCCCTGCCTGGATCCCTTTCAACATGTTTCAACACGAGCACCAGCGATGAGGACCTGTGCTCCCCGTGCCTCAGTGACCGATGCATTCTTCTTTGCGGCGAATGAAACTTTTTGCCTGGCAGTAGTAGTACCCTGCAATATTATCCGCTGATATAACCATTACTCGGCGAGTATTAAGCGGAAAGAGGCATCGCTAAGCTCATCGTCCTCTTCGATATTGCCGAGAGAGCTTGCTAGCGGTACAGCCTGCCAAGAGCATATTGGTCGCCGGGAAGGACGATGATGACGGCAGCGAAGACCGAAGCCGACTAGGCGAATCAATTTCGCCACTGTGAACGTGTCAGCTCGTATTGAAAGCATTCGCCTTGATCTCTCTATTTGCATATTGCCGCAGACTGTGAAGAGAAGAAGGGGAAAAGTCGGTGAAGAGAAGAATTGATTTCACTGGCTGCTGCTGGTAATGCTGGTGCTGCACTGCTTCAAATTGAGTCGATTGTCTCAATTGACAAGCGCCAGTCAATTTTAAGCCTATCATCTTGTGAAAGGTGTCAAGCAGGCTCGTGTGCACCGAATGCCAAACGGGTTCATTACGAGCTACCAGACTAGAGGGGGCTCATAACTAATATAATGAATGCGTCAGCTTCCATTGAGCTGCCAGGCAGATGAGCACATTTGACGGCGACTGTTGACCGAGATTGCTGCCACCAAGTTGGAGAACCCACCGGGCTGATAGAGATCACCATTGCTGATTGCTTCATTACACTGTCCGGTGGTGGTGGTGGTTGGTTGTTGGCTTGCCGGGTGTCATCTCATCACAACTCATCTTTCTGGGCCCGGTGTTCAAATAAACATTTTCAGTTGATTTGACATATTGACAGTCAGTGCTATCTCTGTGTGGGCTGGTGAGTGCAGTGTCAGTGAGCGCACAATTGAAACGAGCTGACAAATTTGGCAGTCAAGAGAGTGACTACTCAACAAAGTCGCCGGTGACAATTGCTCTGACTAACAGCAGCAGCAGCAGCCTGAGCGGCCATTCATAATTGGCTTAGTTGGTGGTGCACGGGCAAGAGAAGAGTAAAGTTGCTCTTGACCGTCATTGGAGTGCCACTTTATTAGAGCACACTCAGTGTGTGTGCAGTACAATGAGCACACTCTCCTCGTCCTAATTAGCATATAATCTCTGTCTAATCCTAGTCTTACGCACGTTTGGGAATCAGTCTATTTTCAATATAATTTAAATCTCATTACGATAATTAGCAGTCACCGTTAGCAGCAGCAGTTGACAGAATAGCGCTCGCCCACCTCGCTCATTCGCCGGTCATTGCTGACCAAACAGTGAGCAGCGAGCTGGGCACTGCAGCATTATGTAATGGCATAATTATTTCGCTCCTCACACTGCCTGCTTCGAGTCGCTTCTCAGTGCTGCTCTCAGTATTTGTTTTGATTCGGTGACAGTGATGAATGAGATCAGTCTTCGCTGCCGTCCACTGGCTCACTGGCCATTACTGCACCAGTCGTATACTTTGCCTCGTTCTCTTCATGCTACACTTTGGTCGCCACATAATTGGCCGCACCGGTTGCTTCGGTGCTCTCTCTCTCTCCCTTTGATGGAGATCAGAAAGAGAGCTGCTGCTGCTGCTGCTGCTTCTGCTACCACGGTCGTTTAGGCAAATGACCAACTGTCTTTTTAATTGCCAACTGCGGATAACTCAAGCTACTTTAGGGTACGCTGAACAGCAGAAAGGCATTAGCACAAAGATGCGTCAGTCTCGACGTCAGTCGATGAAGTATCTAATATTTATAAATTAATAAATGGAATAAATGGACAACGTGTCGGTGTGCCGTCATTGTCGCTTTCGGGCAGGCAGGCAGGCAAACACTTTTTTTCTCGTCACCGGATTCACTGTCACACCGCAGAGTGCATTTCCCATTTTTCCTCGTTCCTGAAACAGTGTTTCAGTAGCTTTCGCGCTCTTTCCCTAAGTGGCATGAATTATTCAGCACCTTAAAAGCATATTTGGATGCGCTCACAGGAAAGCAAAAGAGAAAACTGCAGGCAAGATGTTTGCAGCGATTGACTGAAAATGGGCACAGAATCGATGTTTGATAAAGAAAGTGCCTAATGGCGGTCGACCGTAAAGCGGGAGGCTTCTTTGTTTGCGGCTAGGTACTCGCCCTGGCACAATAAAAGAAGTGCACTGCAACTTCTACGTCAGCAAAGTGTGTAGTGCAGTGTCATGTCAGTCGGCTGCGACCATTGATCGCAAGTGACAGTGCGCCGCCGTCGGCCAGTGTGTCCCCGTTCAGGGCAGATGGTGTTGCCTGCCTGGCGCAGTTGGCCACAGTGCACTGCATTCAGTGGAGAATAGAAGTTCTCCTTCCAAGTGGATGCAAATTGATATATAATTTTGTATTTCTTTGAGTATAATATACTGAAAAGCAGTTTCGGTAGTCTGCAGTCACCGGCGAGCCTGCGCTACACGTACGTAGACGGCAACGTAGCTACCGTCAGCCGTACTTGCCAGTTGTGGCACGTACTCGTCACTGGGCCGATGTGCCACAGGCCCTCGTTAAAATTCATTTCTGGTTTGCTGGTACGTAATCTCTGGTTTTGTTTTGTTTGCTTAGCCGCACACACAGACACGGGCTAATTCGAAACTGCAAATTGGCACTGTACCATCACAGTGTCCAGCGTACTCACTTTCTTCTTTTTCCTAGCTCGTTTCAATTAGCGAACATACTAGAGGATATCCACGAAAGGCCTGGTACTGCGAGAATGGAGTGCACCGGAGCCAAGTTTCGACTCTATATGGTCAGCTGTGTGCGGACAGATTGTGAGGGCCAACTGCAAATATAGCGTGTTGCTGGAATTAGTTACAGTTAGACTGCTGCACAGGCAACTGTTAGCTGCTGCTGCTGCTGCTGCTGCTGCTGCTGCTGCTGCTGCTGCTGCTGCTGCTGCCTCAACTTCAGCTTCAGTCTCTGCGCCAAAGACAGTTGACCGGAAATGTTGGATTGTGCCCCGCGCGCACGGATGGCCGATGACGACCGATAGTTGCTGCTGCTGCCTGAGAAAGGAGCAGTCGTGCAGTTGACGTGCTCGCCACTGTTCGTGACACGACAGCGAGTCAGACACGACCGAGCAAAAGTGCCGTGGCCAGCTCGCGCCATCCACTGTCATACTGCAGCGACAGCCAGCAAACATGAGAATGGTTCCCATTGCCTCTCATTGCAAGAAAAAAAAGAAGGAGACCAGGGACAGGCAGTATCGAGGAAAAGGAGAGAGAAAGAGAGAAAAAAATAGCAAATGCTGGCTGAAGGAAGGCTGAGCATCAAACTTTCCTATCGCTATCTTGTTATTATCGTAATTATAATACTTGTCATTCACTCTGGCAATGGTGTCCAGCAGTCAGCTAGCCTCTAGTTTTGGTATCGGTGCAACACAGACATCAGCAACCTCATCAGCAGCAGCTCACTATTCTTCTGCTGAGTTTCACATCATTTCCACCACTCGTGTGGCTCCATCGAATTAGGTACTCTCTACGCTCTGAAAGTAGAAGCTCTGCTGGCGCTGCCATGCACTGTCCTCCTGAATCCATCCAGGCAGAGGTGTGCAGAGATGAAGAAAAAAGAAGAGTCAAGTGTAGTCGAGTAATGGTTCCTTTTCTCTTCAGCCGCAATGGCCACGGCAAAACAAAGCATGGGCTGGGTCTGAGCCATCGGCAGATTGGAAAAGATATGCAAAGGTGTACTGATGACTTCAAGAGGCTAGTGAGTGAGTGAGTGAGTGAGTAAGTGAGTCGATTGTGTGCGAGGCGAGTATAATTTAATATCATGGCTATAATTGCTGCAGTCGCTGTCGCTGTCCAGCACTGGCATTCGGACACGACCAAGATGGCAGCAGATAATTACAGACATTACGAGCATTTGGCGTTGGGCAGCTCGCAGTGTACACTGGCAATGCCGGCAATTATGTGCTCATCGAGGCAACTTATCTCAAGGCGCAATTCTCCCTATAAGGCGGCCCGGTGTTTGTCTCTATCACTTTTTAGTTTTCTTTTGCTAATTTTTACTCTCGAACGAAATACTCTTCTCAAATCGGTCTCAAGTCGCAGCTAATAATTTGCATTTGAAAGCGTTCATCAGCACGCACTTTGTTGGGCTGTTGCTGTTGCTGCTGAGACAATGTCCAAATACAAGCCCTATAACCAGTAAAGAAGCTCACAATAATTAAAAATATAATCAACTACTTGGAGCGTTTATACATTGTAGATAAGCACCAAAGCTCAACTGGCTCCATCGTCGTCATCGTTCCTTGCTTGCTGCTAAAAATTGCCAAACCGCTGATATAAATTATTAAACTGTTTCTGCAAGAAGAGAAAGGCAAGGCACTCTGAGAGAGTGAGAGAGCTGGCTCACTGGCAGTGCAGATTACTGCGGTGCCTTGCCTTGTATCGAATCACTAGAGCGATTGCTCGATTGCCACGCTTGCCATGTGATTACCGCTGGTGAAATTAGGCGAAAATTGGAACCCATCTTGGCAAATTTGAATGCAAGCAACACCTATGTCTGGACAGTGCGCCAATTATTTACCAATCAAGCAGCAATTATCTATGCTTCGACTAGGCTGCACTGCTCGCAACTGTGCCCTCGACCTGAACACAGCAAACGTCAACGTTGAGCCATCGACTGCTGTGGCTGCCGATGAGGATGGTTAAGATCTTCCAGTGAGGACGTATTGCACAAACCACTTTGGCCATCAGACTCTGGCTCAGACGGTGACTGAGTGACTGACTGGCTGGCCACGCTCCAATGGGAGACGAGTGAATCCAACTTCGATCCAGTGGCTGAGCCGTATAAATAATGAGTGTCGATTTACCTGAAAAACTGGCTACCTGAGGTTAGTCTGGTTCTGTAGTCCCTTGTTTCTTCTCTACTTCTTGCGGTCTTGGTCGGCGAGTTCAGTGGGAACTCAGTTTGGTGTTGTTTGTACCCGTTGCCTACGTGTGTCGTCGTTGGTGAGTGAGGCAAGTGTTAATTGATCTCATTAGCAAGTCAGTCCATTTTCAGCCATTGCACAGTCAGTGTCTAATCCACGGGCGCAGTGATGCACGGCCACTTGGCTCACTGCTCAGCGGTGGGGGCGCTAACCGCAGCAAAATGTCTTGCAATGTCTTCGGCACTGACACGCACACACAGGTAAAGGGCAAATGACAATTGACAAAAAAGTAGCAGTGATGGTGGTGGAAACCGTAAAAGTCACTGGGCACATTGAGAGTGACAGCAGCTTATGCGAGCATTGCATGTCGGTAATTGTGGCGAATGCAGCAAGCTGTTGCGGCAGCCACTGTGCGACTGCTGTTCACTGCTCTGAGCACTGTCACCCAGGAGGCATTATTTGCGCCAAAATATCATTAGCTAATAATCTGTGCGCAAAGAACAAAGTCAGTGAGTAACAGAAAGGAGAGAATCGCTTGGCCAACTGCGGAATCAATTATTTTCTAATAAAGACGTCTTACGTTGTTTTCCTCAATCGCAAGCCATGCTCTTCTTGATCTCTGCTAGAGTGCACTTGTTTTTTGTCTCTGTCGTTTGAGGTTTTGCGCACTAATTAGGCATAAATGGCTCGGCAATGTGACACACACACACACAACAGTGCTCAGGTTGACATTGAACTTGGGGACAAACTGAGGGCAGACAAAGCCACAGCCAGAATCGAGCCGCCTGTGTCGGATTAGCACAAGTGGTGTCTTCCTCACGTCAAATGGTTTCTCGACAGGCCTCACTCTCTGAGCTTTGACTTTTGCAGACGTTTGTCTCAGTAGTTGGTCAGCTGTGGTTTGCAGGAATTTGAGAGGTAGACGATTAGCTAATTGACAGAATGTGCAGAATGGGCATAATTGCTCTGCTCGCTTCAATCGTCACTTGACACCGAGTCGGCCGCAGTTCCCCGTGGTTCACGCGCGTCCAACTTTGTGTCTGGTTTGTGTTCGGTGCCCATTTCCCCGGTGCGGTCTCTAGTTGCACAATTAGCGCACGTGGTTCTGCTTACCGAGAGGCCTGACCAAGGCAAAAAGTGCCTTACCCATTTTGCCGCTTTTTGTGGTCAGCTGTTTGCTGGTGCTGCTGCAGAGAACGGCAAATCCGCCGACCGGTAGTGCGCATTTGCCCAAGGTTAATTACTCTTGTGTTTGACAGTATATTAGCAAAGCACTTGAGATTGTCAATAGTAAAGCAAAGTCAGTAAAGCAGTAAAAGAGGGACAACACTTAAAATAGATGCCGCATCGTGCCCAGGTCAATGTGTGTACAGCTGATGCTGATGGCTTTCAGCACTTGGCGGACATCAGTGTCAGTGTTGTCTTCTTCTTTCCGTCGTTTTTTTTGTTTTTTTCCTATTTTGCCGGAGCATATATCCGTAACCAGATCTATTTATTATGCCGCTCTATATATTGCTGTCGCTGAGATTTGTCTTCGCACGTCCATTGTTTGCCGACAGTCAGCGAGCGATGAGTCTAATTATATCCAAACGACAAGTTGGCTCACAATAAATCTTGCAGTCAACAACTCGGTGTCAACAGCAATTAATGATACAGGCACACTGCTGCTGCTCTAGCTGACATCAAGTGTTGTGATGCTTTCCAGGCTTTAGTGTCGTCGGTTTCGGTTCAATCTTGGCAGTCATCTTTTTACCAGAGACTGAGGACATTCACTTGAAAAAAGATCTTTACCTCATTTTAGAAAAAGAAAAGAAAAAACAGTTCTCACTTGGTCAGTAAGAACCAAATTGAAAAGAAGCCTTAAGTCTGTAGCTATTTGACCTCCTGGAGCACTCCTGCGCTTTAGTGGCGTGACTTGATCGGTTTCGCGGGCAGAGAGCATCTGTCACCGGACAAGTGATATGAGCAACTAGTCTCAATGACGATGACGGCCACCAGCACTGGTTTTACTAGCACCATCTCTCACACTGCCAGCCCTGACTTAGGGTTATTGACAAAGCACCCAAGAGCAGTGATAGATGACTGTGCCTGGCGATAGACACTTCAATAGACTCATTAAGGCGACAGGGCGAACATCGATTTGGCCGACTAACAAAGAGCACTACCACCATCACCATCACCACCACCACCATCAACAGCAGCAACAGCAACAGCAGCTCTTTAATTCAATTTGCCCGGCAATCTCGACACTATTCACAGGCAATGAAATGGCAATGAAGTTGTGCGTCCGTCCATTGAGCAGAGCAACAGTGAACAGTGACAACAAGGCAGTGTATAATGTCCCGCAATGATTTGCCTAATTCGAGACAAATTCATCAATCAAGGTGCTCCTCAGAGTGGGTGCCACTCTGCTACCACTGCTGCCCTTTATGCTAAGTTATAATTAATGATTCCTTGGCGCACGCGGAGGACCAAAGAGGAAAGAGAGGAAGCGGTCAACACGACTGTTGGGTGAGCCACAAGAATGAGTGCACTTTGGGCCACACCGGGCCACACTTGTTTCAGGCGGTCGGCAGCATGCTCCAGCTTTGTCTGCAGTTTATAGGTGGTGGTGGTGGTGGCAGAGCAGGGTTAATAGGAAGATAATTGCGCCGACAAGGCAGACAACACCGCCAAGTGCGCAACTTGTCACATTGCTCGAGATCATAAATCTTCGAGTGGAGCTCACTCAGGCGGGCGCTCACTGCAGCAATTGACTTGCCTCAATTAGCATCGATCCTCTCAATGGACAATTGTGAGTGTGTGAGTGTGTAGCTGAGAAACTGTTTCTATTGAGTAATGCAAGCATTGTCGTGGCTGTAGTCTTTGTCCGGTCTTTTTGTCTGCTGTCTGCGCTTCTCAAAATGGGTCCCCTAGGTTTGGTGGGTGAACCAGAGCAATAACGGTGAATACACTTTTTGTAGACATTGTTTGCACGTGTGCTTAGCAATCTCACTGGCTAACTAGACAGTGCTGGTGTTTGGGCTGATTTTGAGCGTTGCTTCGCTGAGAGGATCGACAGCATTAAAAATGTGTGAGCAGCGACAAAGTGTCACAAGTCAATTTTGTTTGCTTTCTCGCAACTCTTATTGAACCGTGCAGCGAACCGTAAAGCCTGGTGCTACTTTCAGACGGTGTGACAGCGTAGAAAGAAAGGCTGCCTTCTCCTTTTTTCTTTTTCCTCCCAAGTTCACTCTATTTGCCAAATGAAGCTAGATGGTGGTGCTGCTGCTGTTGTTGTTGCTAGTAACTTGGCCATTACTCGTCCATGTCGATGTCGATGATCGCCATTAGTGCAACGGCAGCTATGACATTGCCTTTGTCTAAATCGCCTCCTTCAGTGCACATTTTGGCGCTACTACTGGCACTACTTGTCAATTGACTCCTTTACTCGTCCAATGGGACCAAGCGCACTGGACGACTATGTTCGGGAGAAGCAAGAAAGCACCAATTTAAGACAACCAGCCAGCCAGCCAGCTAGTTTCACTGTGTGAAAGGCACTGCTAAGAACTATCTGTTTGCTATTTCCTTATTATTAGAATGTGCTCGCGCGCTCGCCAGTTTTTGACTTGGCATTTTCGTCATAGGAGCCAGGCAGCTAGTTCGGAGAGGAGAGAGAGAGAATGCTTGGTCAGATGTGATTAGAAGACTGTCAAGAATATGATTAATAAGGTTGCGTGCTGCATTGAAATAAGTGCTCTCTTCACCGCTCTATGCCCGAGCCTGTGCCGCTCTCTCGCCTGCTCTCACTGCTGTGTCTGCCTGTCGTCCGCTGCTCTTTCTCTTTCCCAGTTGAACGACAACGAGCAAAAACTAATTCAAGCAAGAAGGGAGAAAAAATTCGAAAAAATTATGTCTGCTTGCTTCTGAGACGCTCTTTCTTTTTCTTCAACATCAAGTCGAGCTGGCACTGCAAATAAGCAGCACACAGCAAACGAAAAGAAGACGCTACGAGGAGAAACTTTTTTGTTGCAGCCTTGGTGTCACATACACCACTTGTCTGACAAACACTGGTCACTTCAATGGACAACGTCACTTTTTGCCATTGAATGAAGAAGAAGAAGGACACTTGCAGAAGGGCTTTTACATTGAAGAAAATAAAAGAAAGAAGAAACAGCAGCAGCTTCAGTGTACTAATGCATCTGGCAAACTTGAAATTACATTGTGCAATTTAATTAATAAAAAAGAAATAGTATAGATGTCTACATAAGATGGTCGTGACTTTCTGCAATTGAAGTTTTACTTTTTGCTCATCTGCCTATTGCTAGTTCTACTGTTTTCAAGAAAAACACATCGACATGTTCTTTGAGTTTTGTTCTGAAGTTTTGCCGCCCCAAGTTTTTGGCCTGCCTCAACAGCTTCAAGCAACTCGTGAAGAGGCAGGACAGGCGAGAAACGGTCGTTGATTTCACTATAGAACCACCATCACTGTTTCTGCTGCTGCACACACACAGAACCAAGTGCTCTAGAAGGGAAGTGGAGAAAAAGAGAAAGAAAGATAAAATTTAATTTGCAGAATGAGTCCAGATTAAGGAAGGGCCGGCGAAATGTGGAGCGCTTGTCCGCAGCGACGAGTTGACGGCTGCAGTTGACATATTCTTGGCAGGCAAGCAGGCCGACAGGCGATGCTGTTCGCGGATCTAAGTGCAATCAGCTATGCAATTCATCTTATTCAAATGTGATAACAGTGCCAGTCGCGGATCGAGAGACAGTTGCAGCCTCTCTCTCTCTCTCTCTCTCTCTCTCTCTCTCTCTCTCTCTCTCTCTCT
>JAALOO010000327.1_pt1 | contig 39693 bp, 50 predicted proteins | sample 7257641 | NCBI WGS metagenome assembly JAALOO01 (sample SAMN14085613, study PRJNA598686) | mite metagenome | biome: ENVO:01001000; feature: ENVO:01001002; material: ENVO:01001226; isolation source: single female mite from University of Michigan culture on fish food culture... ...
GCCAGCCAGTGGCCGGTCCCGTACAGCTAATCTAGCACAATCAATTATCGAGCACTTGTTGTGGATGCAAGGCCACCATTGGACACGGTAATGCACCTCCTGAGTGAGCACACTGAGGCCTCCTTCTCCAGTTGCAAAGACCTTCAGCGAACTGCTGGCAACCTGTCTCCGTGTCTCTGTGATCGCCTGCCACTGCAGCAGTAAACCTCGTTCACAGCTGGAGGTTCGCTCTTGAGCAAGGCCATCCAGACGCTCTCTCTCTCTCACTCTATCTACTTTTGTTTCACTTGATCTTGGCATTCGACTGGAGGAGACACACACACACAGTGACAGTGCTGATAGCAGTGGCCGCAGCCGCAGTGACAGTGCAGAGACAAAGAGGCAGCAGTGGAAAGGGAGCACAAATTAGCAGTAAAACAAGTGGCTGCTGAGAGAGCAGCCGTCTTCGCAGTCGACGCCACCATCGGTGCTCTATCGGCCCTGATCAGAGCACTGTCACCGGACCCTCTGTTTGCGAGTGTGTGCGATACAGTATTCCGTACTGGCATTGAGCACTGGCTGTCGCGTGATGGCACTGATTTACACCGCACTGTCTCCTCACCGTCTCCTCTCACCTGTCTCAGCATTGTCTGTCTGTCTGACTCTTCTCTCTCCTAGTCACCTATCTGCTTCTTTTGGCATGAGTACCCGAGTGGCAGTGTGGGCAATGCTTAATTAAAGGCTTGCAGTCGAGTATGGCTCTGGACTGAGGCAGTGTGTATGTGTGTGACAGGCGATGATCGAACAGCCTGCTCACTAATCTGATTTGAACGATTCACGCTGGCAGACACATTTATCTCGATGCTCGGCAGCAGCAACAGCAGCAGCAGCAAGAACAGCAAAGACATCTCTCTGCAGAGGAGAAACTGTCCGTCCGAAAGGATCACCGAGCGCGAGCGCAATTATCGTCCAGTCATCTTGCCATATTTTGTGCATGTTTATTATTTATCATCGCAAAGGTAGGTTCTGTCTCCGATGTAGATTAGCAGTAATAATTTCAATTAATCATATCATAAGACACACGCTCAGATATTGGCTCGAAAAGCGCAGTTTCAGAGTTATCATCTGCGAGCGCAAACGAGTTTGCATCCGATGACTTTGGCTGCTGATGAGGCACAGTCTGCCAGACGATCCTTGCTGTTCTTGATGCTGTTGCTGCTGCTGTGCACTCTGCGCCCGGTCGCCCTCGACCAAGTGCCCATATAGCATCGATCTGCAGCAGCAGCATCATTATCTCTCCAAGCTCCAAAGCTCACATGGAAGCCTAGCTTTTTAAATTAATGATCACTGCGACGCGAAAATATGTTTATACATTAGGCGGTATAAATCATAAATTTAGATTTTTTTTTATTGAAAAGTATGAGTGAGCATCAGCAGCAGACTCGGCCAGTGAGCTCATGCAGCACACACATCGCACCGCCAGAAATATGACTCGCCGATAGGGAAGATGCGGCGCGGGAAGGGAAAGCAGCAAGGCAATGCCATATCGAGTCACTATTAATTATTGCCAACACAGGCACTCACCGATGCAAAGACTCTATGTGGTCTTTGCTGTTACTCCCGCTGATGCACTCGAGTAGACACTGTAGAATGTGACCGATTGGGCCCACTGTCTGTGCACTGATGTAATGCTGTAATGTGCAGCAGCAGCAGCAGCAGTGGCCACGGGCACTGGAGCACACATTGGCTGAGAGGTAATTGAATTAGCCACAGCAAGCCAGTCGCTCATTAGCGCCCCAAAGTGCAAACGGTACGCTACGGTACGCCGAATCGATGCGTCGCTTATCGCCGACCACACCTGTGTCCGTGGTGATGGCGGAAAAGGTAGTAGACGATGTATGGCACCATGTTTAGCATGAGATCGCTCTTTGGCTGTAGACTATCTTCTCTCAACTGGCCACAAGTGTAACCTAAATTAGAATCGACATGTTGTTCCTCTAAACACTTTTCCCTTTCTCAATTCTCGTAACCTACAGTCCACACTTTGTCCCTCTCCATCTTTGACATTTTTACTCAATTTCTTATCTTTGGCAGATGCACTGAAACTCCCCCTGATGAATTTAAAGGCGAGTAGTTGTGCATTATCTCAGCCTCTGAACTGTCACCTCCACCTCCACTATACTGGTCAGGCGCATACACTATCGACAGTACTACCTAGCTTGACCATTAAAGTCCGATAAAAGTAGTTTGTGTTTTTGTGTCTTGTACTTCTCAAGTCCAGTTTTATTGGCAAACTAGATTTTCTCAGCGATCTGTCTCGCTGCACCGCTCATTATTCTGCAGAGCCAACAGAGCTACCAAGAAGATAAGTTCAGAGTTAATTATGCTCTGTCCTACAGTCATCGATTGTTTGTGCCAGCTGAGTGTAAGTGTGAGTGCGTGTGTGTTCACTGTCTGGGTTGGAGAATGTTGTGTGTCCGTTCCGAAGAAGACAGTCTCGGTGATAGCTGGCCAGTTGACAGGTAGAGCAGCAGCCGCCGCCGCCGCCAAGAAGTCACTGGCCAAGTTGGCTGCAGCGTAATAGAGTTGACATTTGTCACTGATGTTATCGCCCTCTGCCATGACAGTCTCTCTCTCCTACCTGAGAATGGTTTCTCAGTGCTGGTCGTCGGTGGTGGTGGTGGTGGCCAGTACGGCTCCAGCCGCCGAACTGCACAGTGACTTACCTCAATCTCAATCTGGCCGTCTGTCTGTCTCTGGGCAGCACCTGTGAGTGCGCTAAGACAATCGAGTGCAGTGGCAATGTCACCGAGATAATGGTGCCTAATGATGCAATGCACTGTGCATGCCTAATGAGGTGGACAGTGGTGGTGATGGTGGTGGTGACGAGGCCAGGACGAGTTCACACGCAACTCGACGACGACAGCAGTGCCGTGTGCGATGCGCCGTCGTTCCCCGTGCTCGCACAGAAGTGAGCACACACACACTCACTTGTGCACTTCACTTCACCTCACTTCAGCACTCTACAGCTCCATCAAGACAGTTGTAGGCAATTCACAGAGAGCAGCTCTATAGGCGTGAGGTGCCAGGAATAGTTGCCACGGCAGGGAGAGAGAGCGAGAGAAAGGCAATCGGAGACAATCTGCATCTGTCTGGGCGTCACCGGGTCGCAGTGGCCAATTTGCGAATGCGTCAATCACGACGACTGAACGCGCGCGCGACAAGCAAAGCGCAAGACGAGAGAGCGTCTACGTGTCCAGGCCATTGTCAATCGGGGTATGTTGATTTAATGAGACACTAATCAGTGATAGAGAATGTCAACTGGGAGAGAAAGAGATAGACGGCAGTTCAGGGGAAGGCAAAGTCAGTGGTAATTTATGTACACGCTATATGTAAATTTATGTATTGGTCCACTTATTGCCGAAGACCGATAAATAAAGTCCGCTGCTGCTGTGCTTCACAGAAACAGTGAAGGAGTTGCAAATGGCCACTGTTTGTCTTTAGAGGCAGCCTACGGCAGCAACAGCAGCGGAAGGGGCATCACTGCGATTTCTCCATAACACTGACTACTACACCACAACTACATTCACTCTCTCTTATTCATAGCCTCTTTCCTTATTAAGTTATTTGGACTGGTGAACTGGTGCATTCTCTACTGGCAAATGGTGCCTTCTGTTTCTGTTGCTGCCTGCCTCTACCTATGAAAATAGAGAAGTTGCTGCCAGAAAAGAATGGGCCATAAGCGATAAATCTGTAACAGTGCAGTGAGACGATTACTTGAACTGCTGCTACTGCTGCTTCAGATGCTGCTCTCTGACGTAATAAATTATACAAACTAATTCGTGGTTGTGTGTGTGACTATGGTACGGTGGCAGTACTGGCAGACAGACAGACAGGCTGAGCAAAGCAATCGATGCTATTTTGATCACGACAAACACTGCCAAGCAGCGATCCTCTCCTTGAGCACATTCGCGCGCCAAAGGGCTACTGCCCTGCACGGCGCCGAAGCATCCCCTCCTCTCACTTGCTCTTGCTCTCTCCTCCAAATAAATTACTCCCTTCCATCGGTAGAATTCAATATGAACTGAACTGAAAAAGGCAAATAAATTAAGCCACGCCATTGCCTTTGATACAAATTAATCTTTGCAGAGGGCAGTTAGTGAAATTGAAACGACACACATTATAACGAGCAAGTTCAACGCCGAAATATGGTGGTGGCAGTATGCTCTTCTCACATAAATAAGGTGAATAAAAGTTGTTCGGAATCGGCGTATAATGGGCGAGCAGATTACTTTACCTGCAGAAAGAGAGTGAAGAGAAGAGGTGAGAAAGAGTCACCGGCGGTGGCGGTAAAGCGGCGGCGACAGTAGTTAAGCGACGGCGTCGTTTGCAATGAAGCCGTCGTCGTCGCATCGCCTCAGCCCATCTCCGCCACGCCATTGAACAGTGAAATTCACACGGTGTCTGCAGAACAGCGCAAGAAATGACTGCACTTGGCAGGCCAGCCAGCCAGTATTGCTCAGTATCTGCTCATACTCTCTTCTTTCGCAGACGAGTGATGGCCAGATCTCCAGAAGAGAGTGTGCTAGACGACAAGAGGGCCAACAAACAACTTCCACTCTTTCACATTCAATGAGGTGCTGCCGCAGCTACTGCAGCTACTACCTGCGTTCGTGGAGACTGAAACTGAAACCAAGTGAACTATGTGCACCGAGTGGACACACAGAGATCTCTCTCAACCACTTAGGCACGCCACTGTTCAGAAGCAGCAGCAGCAGCCTTTAGTTGCTCGAGGCAGTACTGCGCAAACTAATTACTGACCTTGCAGGACCAATAAATAAATTGAATCAGGCAAATTAATGAGAAAATCGAAAATCGTGTAACGCACCAGAACTAAATGCAAGCTTTTTATGGCACTCTGCTGCTGCTGTTCTCCTCTTTTTCTTCTTCTTCTCAGGCCTCCTCATCTAGCCAGGTAGAAGAGACAGGTGAAGGAGCCGAGTTAATTAATACGAGTGCTGCTCTCCGAGTGAGGCAGTCGTCTATCAGCACGATACAATCTATCAATTATATCTGCGCCAACGGGGAGACGACGCTGCCACCGGAGCCGACAGAGTCAACAGGCAGCCAGTGCCGGAGAGTGCAAGAACAAGAGATAGAGATGAAGGAGAGCAGAAAGACAGTACGGCACTAGGCAGAGAGACATCATGGCAGTGGTGGCAGTCCTCCTGCTACCGTGTGTGCCCTCTTCAACAGCTGGCAACTAGGCCGACACTGGCCCGAATTGGTGATCGATTGAAATTCAGTGGCATCAAGGCAGTGCGCAGACTTTGCTTCCACCACCACCTCAATTTATCTCTTCCTCCACCTCCTCTGACCTGTGCAGCAGTGGGCGATTGTGGTGCACTACTTTAAGATCATGCCTGTCCTCGTGAAAAAACAAAGAAAGTGCAGCAACAACAATAACGGCAGCAGCAGAAGCAGCACGGCAGCATCTGATTGAGTGCTACCGACAGAAGGGACAAGGCACAGACACACTATTCTCATTACTCGTCTCGTAGGCCATTAGCTGGTGGATGGCCATTGTGATGATTAATTGGCCTCTTAGATGGTACGTAATGAACTACTAATGCTGCCGTGGGTATGTATGGAAACAATCGGCCACGGGAAAATGGCTTCAGACGGCGCTTGAATTGCAAGGTTACGGCTGTTTTCCCCGTTGGCAGGCTGTTGCTGCCACTGTTGCCACCACCACCACCACCACCACCACCGCTGCTGACTGACTGGCTGGCAAGCATCGAATCTGCCTGAGGCCTGTGATATATGCAAGGTGTGGTGCCTTCTTTAATTACACGCAACGTTATCGTGAAGGCAACAGCAGCAGCATTAATTGGATGGCTGGTCGGGTCTAATCATTCGGCGCAGTACTGCTCTCCCTGGCTGGTCGTCTCGCACATCCACCGACTGCCATCATCACAATCGGTGCTGCCGATCAAGAATGGCTGCTGATGCTGATGCTGCATCACAGACTCGGTGCATCAGTACACACAAACACACACACACAGTCTGCCACTGAGTTGCACTTTGGGGAAGAAGCGCACAGCAAAGATCTGGAGAGAGCTCAGCGTGCGCGGTCGTCGCCGTCTTCGTTCGTGCTCTCGATTGTGCCCGATTGAGCGCTCAATGTGCTTTCGCCGACTCTTGGGCGCCTCTGACGCTCTCTCACTCTCTCACAGCAGTGACGCGCTTTGTCGGCGTCTGCCGAAAGTCAAAGCGAAGCATCTCAAGGAACTGAATGACATCGAGTGAGAAGGAGAGCACGACTGGAAGACTGCCGAAACTGCAGTGTGGATCGATTGTCTGCCGCCAGTGTCCATTAATAATTGCCAACAGAAGTTGCATTGTTTGTTTGTGCCATGTGCACATGAGCTCGATATCTGCTCTCTGAGCAGCAGCAAGTGTAGCAAAGATCGAGACAGAGCAGAAAGAAAGGAAAGTTATCAGTAATGTCAAGAGAAATGCGTGCCCTTGAATGAGCGCCTTGCAGCAGTCGATGTGAACACTTTCGCCGTTACTCAAGCAACACGGTCATTATCGTCAATTAACACCGCCTATCAGCATCACCAATCTGCTGAAAATCTGTTCTGTCACACTTGTTGAGAGCGCCTGTGTGTGTGTGTTTGTGTGTACATGCCGAGCAGTATGTCACACAGACAGATGCGCAAGTTTGCTGAAAGTCCCCGCGAATAATTACCTTTACTGGTAATTTAATTAAATGCTAGCACTGGCGAGGATTTCTCGCTCCATGGAAACATTTGATGCTATGCTACTTTGAGAGTGATCAGTGCTACTGATCAGTCGTACTGAATAGCGTACACTCGCATACGCCAGTACAGCAGTATTATAAAAGAAAAAGAAACTAAGAAATGAAGAAAAAGACATACACACCGCCATCAATAACCGCACAGACAAGATGATGAGATAATAGTGCGGTGCAGTGCTGGCCGACTGGCATTGTCTGCTCACTTCCAGTGGCGAGTGGCATCGAATCCGCGTTCGTGATCGGCTGCTAGTCTGGGCCATTTGCCGCCGATCAGTGGTCTATTGCTTCTGCTGCCATCCACCTCCTATTCAGCCGTCGTGGCCATCACCCACTCGAGTGGCAACTGCGCTGACTAATCGATCTATCTCGGTTAGGATGGCTAATTATTGTGACCGTGCTCTATGCACAATGCACAATTGTAATTTGCAAGGAATTCCTGCAGAATGGTGGCTGCATGCTCTCGCGGTGGCAATCTATCATGGCACAGGTAACTGCCAATTAGGCACACACACTGAGAGAGTGGAAAAGAAAGAGAGAGACAGACAGAAGCTAAAGCGCGAGCCAGCACACGCCACTCTTTAGCGGCGCTCGCCAGTGGCCAGCGATGCACTGCCACCACCACCATCACCACTGCCAGCACCAGCATCAGCATGGTGCATTGCCATTGCCATTGCCGAGCCAGTGAGCGCGGCTAGTCATTATGTGCCAGACCGATCTATTACCGGGCGAAATGGATGCGCAAGTGGAATTGACGCTCGCATCACTTCAGATCGTGCAGCATCGGTGAGCGAAAAGTGCAGCGCACATCAGAAAGAAATCTATGGGGAACTGAGTGCTCACTGCTACCAGTCAGAGGAAGACAGTCACTGTGAGGTATATCGTTTGGCGGGCTGCAGTGGCTCTGCACCGAACAGTTTAAAATGGCACAAACTGGTTTGCGCCTCTGTTCTCCATCAGCTACTGTGCGAGTGAGCGAGTGTGTGTGAGTGTGTTCTTGTGTATGTGTCTTCCATTAGACAGACTGTCTCTATTATTCTGCGTGCTCTGCTGCTGCTGTCGATTTCGATTTCATAAGGAATTCACACAAGCGCGCCAAGTCGAGCAGCCATTAGGCCGTGTAATGCACAAGGGGAAAACGGCGGCACAGTAGCCAAAAAAGAAAGAAAGAAGAAAGAAAAGAAAGAAAGAGCTACTGATTGGCCAGTTGAAGCACTCTGTGGATGCTCTCTGAGCTCCCTTTCTGCTTCTGTGATGCCTGCCATTGTGCGAGTGCAACAACAACAGCAGCAGCACACTTGCGATCACGATCGCTTCATGGCGTGCTTGTACTTGTACTCAGTAATTAAAAGATTATCAACCACACAAAGAATGCACAGTGGCAGGTGTTGCACGATGCTGACGACTTCTGCAGGAGCACAGAGTGCGCTATGACTTGTCGGAGACAAGACTTGCTGAGAAAGTCGAAGAAGGAGAAATAATAAAAAATAAAAAGCCTACCTTGTCTGCTACCAATTGCTGCTGCTGCCGTCAACTCATCGATTGAGTAATTCAAGCCATCCTAGGCCAGAGCAATCAAGTGCTGCACAGTGGCAAGTGATAAGGTGAGACAAAGTCGATATTGTGTGCTGGGGAAATTGCACAGCGAAGTGCCAGTGCACTCTCATCATCAGCAGCGCTCATTATCTTCATAAACGTCATTCTAATTGAAGCTTTAATTGGAGCCGATTCGATCGATTTGCTATCGATATGCGTATAATGAGTTGGTGCCAATTAAGTCCCTGAATTTGCTTCTCTAGGCAGACAAAGTGCAGAGCACCTACAAGAGCATATTCTAGTCAGTGCAGAAAATGTGTGAACAATGAGACATTAACCTCGTCTCCACAAGACAGTAGTAGTAGTAGCTGGTTGAATGGTTTCTGCCTTCTGGAACTGCCTGACAATGATGATGTGATTTCTGTTTCATCCCATCTCTATTGCCACACGCGTCGTCTGCGTCGGCAGCAGACTGTCCTGGCAGCTTTCAATCAATTGCAGATGTTTGCCGGCGCAGCAGTGCACCCCGGCAGTGCACAATAATTCCGTCGCCCGATTCCGGAACGGTTCGATACATTCAGTCAATCGAGTGCAACTTGATTCTGCCTATAAATCTGAGCGTTCCACTCCAGAGCAGAGTCTCCAGAGTCTTTACCAGACAACAAAAAGCAGCTTCAGATTTTTTTGTTTGTTTACAAGTGAGCGGTCGCCTTTTAACGAGTGTCTGAGGCAAACACAGTATTCACAAGATGGGGGCACTACTCACTAATAAGGAACTTTATTATTTCGATCTGATCGAGGGTGAGCTAAGCTGCGAAGAAGCCGCCGGCAGAGAAGTGAGCAGAAGAGAGAGAGAACGAAGTCTGCTCTTGATGCTCTGCCGCCATGGCGGCACTCGATTAGTGGCAATGATGCGGCCACATTGCGAGATTTAAGCCCGATCTGCACCAATGCCTGTGTACAGTAATTGACTCAACTCGAGCGATGGCGGTCGCGGATAAAGGCATGCCGAATGTTCTTTGCACTGTGCCGCCGCGTCACAAGTCGCAACAACATTGCCGCCGCCGCCAATACTTCGGTGACGGTTGGGGAAGGCAAAGGGGAGTGGAAGCCAAACGTGAGGCGACATCAAAGGCGCGATTGTGTCAGTGTTCATTGTGTGCTCTCTCTCCCCTTCTGACTTTGCCGCCTGCGCATCTACACCCGTGGTATATATTGTGATCAAGAGCAAGAACACTTGTTCACCGTTTTTACTTGCTAATTAAGTGATAAAGCGACTCACTCTCGCCGCATCCTTTGCTGTTGTTTTCAGAACTCTGCCTGCTACACTGTCTAAACTGCCTTTCCAGCCGTCGCCGCTCTTCCTCAGCCAACGATAATGCAATCGGCAGGAGTCGATAAGCAACATACGACTGCCATTACTGGCTAATGATGATGCCCGTCGAACTACTGCAGCGTTGCAGATCTAGTGTTTGTCGGCGTTGCATCGGCACTATCGATATGAATAAGATGAGAGAAAAGAGCTTTTCATTTCCGAGCAAATTGCCATAGAGACTGATTTTTGAGATTAGAACAGCCAAGGTGGCATAAACAACAGGTAAGCAACAGGTGGAAAAGCAACAAGTGCTTTACCACATGTGACAAGTTCTCTGACCTTCGTGTAGAGTACAGAAGCTACCCTTCAAGATTACACTAGTAAAAATTCAGCTATGTAAATTACCCTGATGAAATGGAATTTCCACGTACTTCTCTATCTAACAAACTTTCCCATAGAGCTTCAATTGCAGGTAAGCGCATCAACAAGCGCATAGGCACCACACAGGCAACTTTAGCGATTATCAGGTAGCAAAAGAAGTTCGGGGTAATTGGCTTGCTGGCTAATTGCGTATGTCAAAAGGTGTGGACTTTAGGAGCGGACTGATAGCATCGGTGGAAAATAGAAATGAAAGAAAAAGCTGTTGACAAACTTACATCGTCATCGTTGAGTAGCGAGTAGACTTCGAGTCGGTCAAGGCGAATGGTGCCCTGGAAGGGTAGAAAGCAGGCGCCCTTGCGAATCAGCTGATTGCTGTACACGCAAACACCGGCTTCGGTTTCGGTCTTCTTCTCTGCGGCGTTCTGTCTGCTCTTGATGTTCTTCAGTCCGTTCACCAGCTGGAGGAAGCTGTCTCGCTGGCGAAGCATCAGACTGAACTCGGAGGGTATGAGCACACAGGTCTCCATGGTGGACACTGAGATTGACGACCACTGCTATTCTGTCCACACAGCAGTGTTGCGCAACCTAACAGGTAGTTACGAACTTTTGAGCTCCAGCACAAGAATGAATGCAAGTATATCACCACGTGTGCCAGCTGACAACTGGCAACAATGAAAGTATGGCACCGATGTGTGAAAACGGTGTTCGTTGAAGGGAGGGAGGGAGAGGCGACGAAAGTGCTGGTAGAGTGTTGATGGTAGACTGGTAGAATTGAGAGAGGATGAGTAAAGAAGAGAGAATCACAGCGATGGACACTATAGGGTGGTACGGCGATGCTGGGTGCCTTCGTTGTTGCTGGTATTGCACGAGTCGAGAAAAAGGAAATTGACAGCAATGTGCAGTACACACGTCCGTTCTTGACTCGGCGCTGATGCCTTCTGAGAAGTTGTCGGAGTTGTTGCTTCTTTCCAGAGAGCGTGGCTGCCGAAAAGCTGCCTGCTACTGTTGACTGCGGCGGCAGAGACCGGCAGAGCAGCAGCACTCTCCTCTCTTCTTTCTTCTCCTCTGCCGCTGCTTCTTTCGCGCTCTCTCTCTCTCTCTCTTTCTTTGGCTGTGCTTCCTCCACGCTAACTTTCCTCGCTGGGCGCGGCCTGCACTGTGAGCGTGCACACGCCCACAGCAGCCACCACACTTGAGCACATGATCCTTATGGACAGACGGCGATAAGAGAGTGAGATCGAACAATGCTGCAGTCCAAAGACGGCGAGGAAGAGAAAGGCCGGCCAACGGTGCCATTATAACCGCCTTCAGTACTTGCAGTAGCTGCTGCTGCTGGTAGTCTGGTGAACAAAGAGCCACTATGCTCCCTTCTCTCCTTCTCTCTTCTGCTCGTGTAATTCACACTTGCCTGATAATGGGAGAGCACCGATAAAGGCGCTAATGTTCAGCAGCAGCCACCGCCATCATCTGCAAGTGCTCTTCATTTGTACCAGTGCCGTACGATTGTCACTGTGAGGTGACTCAGGTGACTGAGGCCATCCAGGTTGACAGTGACTGCGACCTCGAAGCCCAGTGCGCCCGGGAACAAAGCGAAGAAAGGCAGTTGTGTCTATCTTCAATTGACGCGATTAGGCCTAATTATAGTGTACACTGCATATTATGTAAGGTCGCTTAGGCAGTACAGGCAAGCACTTGGGCAAATCACACTTTTTCAGCACCTTTGTCATTGTCGCCAGCATTACTACGGGTTGCCTCCACCACCTCCGCCACCACTGCATCCTGGCCTTGACTTGCACTGGAGACAAAGTCAATTGTCAATTGCTCAGATGCGTTGGCCTACTCGATGAATGAAGGAAGGAATGAATGCTCACTCGGTGATCATTGGCCGATGACATTTGATGTGAGCACACTCACTGCCGCAAAAAGGCGATCACTAACATATATGTCGATATCGAAGCCCCGTGGAAGCTGGCGAATCAACGGGGCTCGAGTTAGAGTTAGCTGTGTGGGCTGCTTTCAGTGTGGCACTGCAAGTAGTGGCAAACCGTCAATTAGTGATTGATGCTAAGCAATGCTCCTTTTGATCGCTAGTCATGTCTACATTTGGCCAATCCAGACAATATCACTACATGTTCTTCGGTTTCCTTTCACTCTTTAGGTGCTCTATACCCACGATCAGACTCGCTTTCATCGAACACTACTAATTGAATCACTCGCCCAACTCTGTCGTCGTCATTCTCACCCACAACGTGTCTCTCGTCGACTGACAAGGCGTGCTCATTGGACATGCAGTGCGCCGTGTCAACAACAATCCTGCGTGGGCGGGCAATCTTCCAGTGCTCGCAGCAAACAGAAAGAAGTCTCGGACGACTGCCGACTGCCACCACAGCGAGAGCGGGGAGAGCCCTGAACAGAGAAAGAGAGCTGCAGGTAACCATAGACCACCACTGTATTCATCGGCGACAAAACTGCTCTATTAACGGAAAGTTTTTCCCTGCTAAAATCAAGTGCCATTGAATTGCCACACACATCTTTTGAGGATGGCAGTGGGCAGCACTGACATGCAAATGAAAAGATAACCTGACTTTGACCAACTTCAACCGAAAGTGATATTCAACAGGTAGTGGCAGTGACAGCGGCGTATAGAACGCTGCAACAAGTGATTGCGTATCACAGTTGTACGTCTACAAGCACTACTGTCACTGCTGCTGCTGCTGATGATCAAGCTCACACAAGTCGCCCTGCCGCACATTTGACTGACTTTGGCTGTGATTGGCAAAATGCAAATGTGTACGCGATAATTATAGCAGTGATGTCAACAACAGCGAGTTAAGCCAAGATAGGCAGCATCAAACTGCCTGCTGAGGTAAGACACCGACGCGATGCACTATGTGCCTGCCGGTGATGGTCTTGGTGGTGGTGGTGATGATGATGATGTTGGTGGTGATGTGGTGGTGGTGGTCACTACCGATTGGAGGCCAAACATGACATGCAGAAATTGATAGTGCTTCTTGACGATAAGGTTGAAAGGTGCCATCTTGATGTTCGTCAGTGGCCATATATATAATTATCCAGTTTGTATACTACTCAATTCGACGATAATGAGTCCTTATTGGCAAAAACACTGGCCACAACTTGTGTCTTGTTGACGTTGTCATTTGCAATGTTTTCAAGATACGGCTTGCCACTTTGCATGTTCAACATGTTCATTTGGCATTTTTTAACTTGTGCCGTTGGACAGTGCTGCAGAGTTGTGTGTGTGCTAAAACAAAAATAAAACAGCAAAGTGCAGATCGATTGATTGAGCGAAGTACACTGGGCAGTGATTAGTATCCTCATCAGATTGGTTCGATTCCCAAAGTACGATGACGGTTGTGCTACCGAATCGAATAGGATTACGACACAGAGCAGATCGGCACACTACATCGTTCGTTGGTGGCACACTACATTTTGGCTGTAAGCGACCATTATGCGTCAGCGGACAGTAGAGCGATGATCGCCGACATCACATCAATCGACCTAATGGGCAAAGTGAATTCGATTGCATTCAATCGATGTCTCCGGCTACTAATGGCGCCAAGTGGGCACTGAGCCTTGTGCGCCTCGAAATGATTCGTTTATTTGTTTCTCTGATTGCCTTGATTGGCTTCTGATCTGCGCACGGTCAAATCAAATTACGCATGCATTGGGCACACAAATCAAATTCGATAACGAGACTGCATTTCAAAGTAATCTAATTTAGTCAGGTCTGCGGGCAATCCATGGAGCACAGAGCATCCATGGATAGTACACAATTTCACAGTGAAGCACCGGCACCAGTAAAAGAGAAAAAGAGCACTTTTTAGGAGAGTGGTATTGAGAAATTAGCTCGTGAGCCCATCACTGCTCCAAAATGGGCGCTTTTCTCAATCGGCCCTTTGTGGCCATTAATTAATTGGCACTGGCATCATCATCAATCTAAGTGGCCATTGTTGGCTCGTATTGCGCACTGACCAATCGATAATCGATTTGGAAATGATTTCCCATTTCGCTCTGCTCCAATGATATACGTAATTATTTTTAGTCTACATAACACAGTTCTTTCTTTCTTTCTTTTTTCTTTCATCTTTTTTCCTATTCCACTTTTTAATTGCTAAACGAGCTGTTGCTGCTTGAGGAGTTGGTGCAAATCGTGGCAATCATACTCACACAGATTGTCAGTGACCAAAAAGAGATTTCTAGTTTTTTAAATTACAATGTACAGTCATCTGAATTCTCGTCTTGTACGCTCCTTGCAGAACATTTTTTCTTTACTCAGACTCTTAAAGATGGGATTACTGGAAATGGATTAATCAATTATAAATCATACATATGCAGAGACGAAAGACAGACAAATATTTGCACTGTAGCCATGTTCAGCATCAAGAAGTGATGATCACAGTGTGCTCGATCAATAATTATTATAATCGATTCTGTCTCAATGCCCTAGCATTAGCAGCGGAGCGGTAAGTTTGAAGAGCCAGCGAGGCGATTGCCTTTTAAGCTAATTAAATGTCAAGTGCTGACGAGGGTCAACGATGGAATTGGATTGGGATTAAGTGGTGGTAGTGGTGGCAGTGGGGGGAAAATGCGCGACTCGGTGGCAGTGCACGGTAGCAGCCCAGCTTTGCATGATTGATCGCCAGAATGGTACTCACTAGCCGATCACCGATGTCGAGTTCATTTGCGAGAGGCTCACTCATTGGCTGCTTTGCAAGTGAAGAAGCCTCGCCGGTGGTGGCACTCTCGTTCTCTAAAGAAGAAGCCGCTTCTTGTTATCCATCGTAATAGAACGCGATTAGAGCCAGTGCGAATTAGTCCATTTGGTGATGCACGCCAGTTGGCAATGAAATTAATTACCAGAGAATGCCATTGCTGAGAGACGAACGTGCGGCAGTTCACCGTCTGCAGTAGCTTTCGCTGTAGTGAGAAATGAACTTGACTTGAAGAATTGTCCAGTTCCAGAAGATGTGCACCGCAGTGACCCTCGGTGAGTTGCTTGTCAGTGCTCATCTTTGTCATCTTTCAGCAGTTGCAGTGTTTTGCTGCCAACTTTTGCCAGCTACTACATCAACTACTTCTACTTCTTCTGCAGCCCATTACGAGGCGAATGTCCCCTGTGACAATGACGCCAGTCTACTTGAGCACTGACACAGTGCAAGTGCAAAGAAGGTGCTCTTGGGAGAAGGTGCAGTGCAGCTGAACTTGTGACCATCGCCGTCGACCATCAGACAATGCTCACAGCACTGGCCAGTGCACCTTATCGAAAGATGCCAACTGAGGGCAGTTAGCAGCAAACTGATTTGCCCAATCTGCATTTGCATATTTTTCCGTTGACATTTGGCTTGGTGTGTTGTTCAACTAAACAGCAGCAGCAGAAACAGAAACAGCACTGCTGTCAGCTGTCTTTCTCTCTATTGCAGGCGACAATGGCGCTATGGCTGATTGAACGAGTGCTCCTGTGAAGTGTTTGCCTAATCCAGTTTACTGAAGAGCCCAGTGCGAGGTGAACACTGGCAGCGAGGCGTAATTAAAATGTCGACTTAATTAGTGCTCGCTGGAAATGGCCGTTTCTCATCCCTCCATTCAACAGCCTCAGTCGTGGTAGTGGTGGCGGTGGTGCGGCTGTTGCTGGTGCTGGTGCTATCGCCTCTGTTGGTAATTAATGTCGGTGGTAGTGGATGCGCTGCCTATAGTGCTCATCATCGAGCAAGAGCAGCCTGCTCGAGAATTCGTCCTCTCGCAGACACTTATGTCATAATTTACATTTGTTGATCTTTACTCAAAGGGACCAACGGCGAAATGACTACTCGGTAGGATTAATTAGCAGGACCAATTATTGGGATTAGACGATGCAAAAAGAGTGGCAGACGAAGATGAGCAGAGGCAGGTGATGGTTGGCTCCTCTTTCACTCTTCCACTTTTCATCCCGACTGACTGACTATGACTGGCTGTCCTCTTCCGAAATCGGTTCGGACCTTACGCAGCGGCCAATTAGGGGCACTTCCAGTGGCGGTGCCTTGCCACTGGCCTTTTTTCCAGTTGCCAGTTGCTGCTGGTGATTAGCATGCACACTGAACGGTTGCAGTACAGAAAAGTATACTGAAAAGGTCGACCAAAAATGATGGCACAAACGGGGAGACAATTGATCGAACCAAACACACACAGACACACACCGAGATTGCAGGCAGACGATTTTGGCCAAATAAATTACATAAGGACAGCGTGCTCGCGGTAATTAAGCTTGCGCGCTAAAAGAAGATTATTCGAAGTCGACAAGCAAACTGCACGGGCTTAATGAATCATTTATCAAGATGAACTCTGAGCCAGTGAAACAGTGTCCAGGCAGCCATTGCCAGATTGCAGTTGCAGTTGACTTGACTTGTGAGATGGCTCAAACATACGCTCACACACAGGACACGTCTTGGAACGCTCTCCTTGGTGATCTGAAGCGATTGTCCCAAGAACAACTGTGGAAAAGGACAGTTGGCAGCACGTCTCTTTTTCTCCATTTCTCCTACCTTTAGTACTTGAGTGATCATCATTTGCCTGTGACGGGCGGCAGACACCTCAGTGGCTGTTCGTTCACTCGCTGCAACCAGGTGCTTCTCGAGAATTGAACGACGACAAAGGAGCACTTTATCAGGAAAGAGAGTGAGAGAGAGAGAGAGAGAGAGAGAGAGCAGACCATTACGCGCACTGTGGTGATCATCTCAAAATCGATGCCATCACCTGTCGACGATACGCAACTAATGAGATACTTGGCCAGAGCAGAGCACAGCAAAGAAGAGAAGACTGAGCGAAAGGAAGAATGAAGTGCAGCGTGCACGCACCCGCGCAGCCTCTCCTACTCTGCTCTACTCTGCCCATTGACATATTCTGCGCTAATTACTAGGCGACTTGTCGTAAATAAGCAGCCCAGCAGTTGAAACGGTAGCACGTATCCGTTTCTTAACTCGCTGGCCCTTCTCCTTTCCTCCTCCTTCTTCTTCATCTTATGCTCTCATGCGCCTGCTGCAATCTGCTCAATTTACCGTCACACAGACACGTCTTTGTCTGCTCAATTACCGAAATGTTCCATTTGAGGCCACTGTTTGGAGGACAAGGAGGCTAGGTAGTGGTGCGATTTATTCCAAAAACGCCTGTTCATTTCACAACAGCAGCAGCCTGAGCTCTACTGGTAGTAATCATGACATTAAAGTACCATCGCACGTTTGCACAATAAAGCCAAGGTTTTGGCGAGCAACGACGACGACAACTGCTGCTGCTGCTGGTGCTGCTGATGTTGCTACACATTTGCACCATTTGCACCATGCGCACACCTTTCCCAGTGACCACTATCGAATTGCCACCATCCGGTTTGCTGGTTCACAGTCGTCCAGTGGTGGCTGTGCTCATCAACGACGGGTTCTCACTGACATATGGTCTTCGGGTGATGGTCATGTGGTAGTGCTGCTAATGGTGCCCTTTCTGCCGATGCTGATGGTGATTTATTTTCAATCCAAATAGCACAGTAGCCACAGTCGCCTCTCAGCGGTGTCTGTGTCATCGAACGATGCGCCGTGCAGATGCGGAATGGTGGAGGCAATTAAAGGGCTCTCAGTTCCATTTGCGATCGATGCCACTGTTGAGGTGATGGCGCGATAATGGAGAGCTCAGCGAGGGGAACATTGTTCCCCATCAAACCTACTTCGACTGTGTTTAAATGTGTTTGTGTGTGTGCTACCTGTGTCGACATGTGCTTCGCATGAAGGCAAAGAAAGTGGCCGGGCAATAAAGATAGCTACCAGTGTTGTTGTTGATGTAGCCACTGAAAAAGAAGAAGATGAAGGAGAAGGAGAGAAACTGCGACACTAAGACTAGACTCCGCCGCACAATGCCATCGCCAATTGCTGCCAAAGGTATCCTGCTCCAATTGAAGTCGATGCCAACTAATTAGAGCTGACCGAGGAGTTGTGGCGAGCACAGTAGCAGTGCGCAGCAGTGCAATAGAGGTGCCGTCCAGCAGTGATATCATCTAATCTGCTGGCACATCGGTACTGTCGACAGTGCAGAGAGAATGCTCGCTTGCTCCTTCTGTCTGTCTGTCGTCTTCTTGACTGTCTTCTCTCTTGCTGACTGCCTGGCCATCAGCACTTGTCAGGTTCTTTAGGTGGGCTGCAATCACTTTCTATTAGGCACAATTAGCGCGACTGGTGCAATAGTAGCCTGAGCAGCAGCAGTAGCAACCAAACTTAATTGGCCTCATACTGCATCTCACAGTGGCATGGTTCATTTCCTTTTCGTTGATCAGAGTGCACCGAGTACGAGTAGCCGATGGCCACGTTTATGACAGAGGGGACATCTTCAGAAGGAAAGAGAAAAAGAGCAAGAGGCACTAGTACTAGTGCTCGTATTGCCTTTCTAATGCGCCTCAACAGCACATTACGAATCCATTCGTCAGTTCTGGTGAACACCTTGTTCAGCAACAACAGCACCATCATTTGCATAGGTCTCGCTCATCTGTTTCATCTGCTCACTGTCTCACTGTCCATTCACTGCCTGCTCAGTCGAATCGTGATGGCAGTAAGTGGAGTGGTGGCCAACAGTGGCACAGAGACAACAGTGGCCAAGTGCTACTTTGCTACTGCGCCTCTTTGTCTTCGCTCAATTAAGACGATGCTAAACGGTGGGAAACAGGAAACAAATTCTTCAGTGGCTTACCTGTACCTGCTACTTGTCGTAATCGTAATAGTATCGAGCTAAGCAAGGACGCTCATTAACGTCTCATCGTCATTGTGCCTCGGGTGCCTAGCTGGCACTATCTTCTCACCTCCAGTGCCTGCTCAAGTCCCCTCGGTCATCAGTGTCCCCTGTGGAAGGACTGACTGTCCGGCCAGCGAGTCCACTCAGTCTCGATTCTGCACATATGCACACACAAACACACACACAGATCACTTGCCGACTGCACTTTCCCCGAGTGACTTCATTAATCTTAGTAATTTTCTTCTTTAAAATCTTCCTAATGCACCGCGCTGCTGTATCATTGGCGTTCACATCGTCTGCTGCTGTTAGGCAGTTGATTAAGTCAGCGAGCTGTCCTGTCTTCTCTCTCTCTCTCTCCCCTGCTGTCCTCCAAAACCGTCACAATGCCCAGCTAGTATCGTATTGTCTTTGCAGTAGTGGCTCTCTCTCCGAATGAGTATGTGTGTTTGTCGTGCCTCGCACTGCCCGAGTCTTCACGAGTTGACTCCACTCTGCCATCAGCATCAGCATCACCATTTCCCCTATATATCTCACTTGTCAGCCCCGAGCGCAACCGTGGTGCCTAAGAAGACAGGAGAGAGGCACTTCGGATCGCGCAATAATTAGCGCTCATTCTCAAATTCGCCTTTCAATTGCGTCTCGCTGTAATTGAAACGATGCTCTCTCTCTCTCTCTCTCTCTCTCTCTCTCTCTCTCTCTCTCTGACTCCACCGCCCGTCACTCACTGCCTCTGTGACAGTCACACAGCGATCGCCATAAAGGTCACCGTGCGAGTGCGCTTCCGTTCGCTTCTCTTGTCAATTAAAGCTGCCGATTAGTGCGCAGGTAATTGCCAAGACCTTGTACACTTCTACTTTCTCAGCTCAGCTCAGCTCCACCAGTCAGCCACTGGAGTCAATCGGAGACGATGCTTCACATGCATTTTATATCGATTGCACGAATCTCACAGCACTTTTCCTCTTTGCTGTACACAAGCTCTCTATCTCCCTTCAGTGGCACTGGTTGCACTTTACGAGCTGTGGATCAGGTAGTTGACAAGGTAGCGACAACCCTTCCGATGGGCACTGACCACCCTAATGACCATTCGACCGGACATTCTTTTGATGAGAAAGTTATCAAGGCCGAAAGGTGCCCACAATCAAAGTCATTCACAAGATTATTGACTGTTAAGTGCATACAATGTAATCGTTAAATCGTCGCAATTATTTTGCGCAACAGGCAACACTTAATTTGTTAATGTAAATGGATCCAATTCATTTTTTATTTTTCATTTTTTTTCAAAACTCACTGTCATCTGCCATCTATCGGTGGCGCAAGTGCTCTAGTAACCTTCATCAAAATTGATTACGTATTGGAGCGGTTTTCGATCTACGTAGTGGAGATAATTTTCCACAAAAAGTTTCACTACATCACAGCCTCGAGTTGTTGCAGAGACGTGTGGTGTGATGAGCACATCCTCTCGAGTCCACAACGGCGAGGTGGAAGGCAGAGGCTCGGTTCGAAAAACGTCCAAAATAGCATAACGAATCCAGCCCTGATCCAGTGCCTTGATAATGTCCTCTTCACTGATCAAATTTCCTCGACCGACATTAATCAAAACGGGTTTCTAGTAAGCAAAAGGATATCTTTAGTTAGTGGGAATTTTACGTTTGCAATAGTGATGATTGAGCAACCTTATTCTGACAGATGCTTAGAATGTCGTTACCAAGAAGGTCAGTAGTAAAGGGAGTCGCGGGCATTATGCTGATGATGTAGTCAGCATGAGGCAGTAATTCTTGCAAATTTGTAGAGTATCTGCAACAAAATATTCAAAAATTACTTAAAAGTAATTTATACTTAGTAAAACATACTTTTCAAAGCCGAATTGTTTAATTTCTTCCTCTGAGCGTTCGCTGCGACCGAAGGCACTCATTTTCATGCCCATGCCGGCAAGCTTTTTTGAAACCTGAAAACTTTGAGTTAGAGATAGCACAAATAACGAAAATTGTTTTTACAAATGATCCAATTGCACCAGACCCTCCAAGAATAAGGGCTGAAAGCTCATCTGCTCGTCGCGCTCGTTCAAAAAACGGGGAAGACCAGTCAAAAGTTAACCTTGAAAATATTGAAAACCCTACAGTTGCGGAAAATTGAATCATTTAATTTGTAACTTGCCATTGTTTTTGTATTGTTGTCGATGAATAGAGATAGTAAAAACTGCGTTCATAGTTGAGTATTTGTCCTAGAACGTACTCGGCCATTGCTTGACCAAAAGATGGACCGCTAAATCGGGTTAGCGTTAATGAGTTTTTCTTCACAACATCAGGAATGTTGTCCTGAAAAATTTCGGAAACACCAGCCCAGGAAGTTTGAATCCATTTTAGAGAGCCAAGCAAAGGACGATACGCTTCATTGTCAATAGCTTTGATGACAGAAGGAAGCAAGTTGTTGTCTACTAGTAAGATTTCAGCACTTTTAAGTTGTTTAAAGTCTTCATGGGTCAAAGTTAAGTTTCTCGAGAATGATATTTCATTTCCTAATTAAAGAATGAATTTTACAATTTGCAAGTTTTTTAAAAATAATGTACCTTTTTGTTGCAATTTGACAACGACCACTTCAACACTTTCTAGTCGGCCGTTTGATTCAGGTGCTCTTTTGATAATTTCATTTCGTAACAAATTGCCTGCAAAATGTCATTGTCATATTTGATTTGTAGACACAACAGAATCATACCAATGTTTGGAATTTGAGACACTACAAATAGTTTTGTGTTCATTTTGTTAATTTATTTTAAGTTTCTTATTACACAAACACGTTAAAAATATGACCTTTTATTGTAGTAAAACCTTGAGATAGTAAAAATGTTTTTTATCTGTTGATGTGCCGATACTATTTGTTGATTTGAATGATGTGCATGCTTATGTCCATTTACACACAAACACATGCATAGAATTGAAACAGACATGGGTTTCAAATGAAAAAATCAGTTACACTTTTCTTTTTTAGGCAAAAAAGAATATGATTCGTACATTAGAAAAATATGTATAAAACGTGAGTATTTACGATATGAGGTAATTAAGAGGAATGTAGTTTTTGTGATTTAATGTTGATTGAGTATCACTAGATTGTCGTACTTGTTTGTATAGTTGTTCAACTTGCGTGTTGAAATGAGACCAAAGAGAATGCAGACTAAAAGAGCAATGAGACCAACGCCTAGAAGATAGGCAGATAGTGAAAGCTCACATGTGCCTGAAAAAATTGTCAAAATGAATATTAAAATTAAAAGCACAGAATGGTTGACGAACCGAGTTCATAAGGCATTGAGCCACAGACATCGCGCATCTCTTGATTGGCCCAACCCAACGGGTAGAGGGCACAACCGGTGAGAATCAGCATAACTAGTTGGAGGTTAAACAAAATTAGTTTTTGGTTTCAAGCATGATAATTTTTTTCAACGTACAGGAAGAAAACTGCAAAAACACGAGCTTTCGACCATTGGAAGACCGAAGTGAATGTGGCATACAGCAAGCAAAGAGCAGCATGAATGAGACTAGTACTGAGGATGCTGCTCCAATCCCAACTAAAATGGTGGTCAACTACAATTACAAACTGTGATTTAGTTTTCTAATACTTGAACTTTTAAAAAATACCTTCCAAGAAAACGCTGGAATGTCATCAAAGGTAACTAAAATATTAAAAACAATGTCAGTAGATGTAAACAAACAATCATTAAAACTAACCATAACGCCCACATTTCGGAACAATTTGAATTCTTCCATTGTCATCCAGAGCAGGATAGTTACATCTTCGAAAGGCCCCAAAGGAGACGTCAATCACTTGGTGGAATGACCCGCGGATCCAGTATGGCAACCAATATCCACTGCACAGGACAATCGAAGCGGCAAAAGACAGAGCTGTCCAGAAGACAAATGCACAGAACATGAGCTGAGGTGGAGGCAGAGGTGCTTGTCTCGGTGGGCGGCGATGTGGACGTTTGTTCAGTTCAATGGACTCCTCTTCCTGGAGAATCATGGCTGAATGGAGTGATTAGGTTTGGATATGCTAAGTGATTTCAAATGAAGGATGTGATCAATGCTTTTCGGTAAACATATGCTTCGGTGGGGAGAGCATCCTCTCTGAGAGTGGCCTTGTGTGCCAGATTATTCCCAAAATCAATGCCAAATCTCAGTGGATCATCAGCATTCTGTTGTGCACTGATGTTTACAGGTAAACAAAAGAATACAGCTGCGCGAGTAGTCAGGGTGGAAATGGCTCGTAGTCAGCGCGGAGGTCCAGCCTCTGATCAGCGGACAGCAGTGCACTGCAGCCATCGAATCGGATCTCCGTTCAGTGCCTGGAGAGTGCATTTGAAAGGCAGAGAGCGCTCTTTCCTCCTCACAGTCAGTCTCTTCCCCTTATCTCCCAGTTCGGTCATGGTCTGACCCTGCCGGACTGACTGCTGACTGCCTATCCTCATAACTCACCAAACTTGACACTGACCAGCGACTCGGAACTGCCGCACTGGTAATTGACACTGAACACTGGTCAGCCGTCATCATTCATCAACGCAAATGGACAGTCAAATGGGCACTGTCGATGAATATGACGTTGAAGAAGGGCTCATTTGCACTGGAGGCAGCTCGGTGCATCGAAGCAAGTTGAACGCACGTCCGGCATACCGATAGACTACTACTGTTTGGCTGTTAGAGCAGCACCAACAGCAGCAGCAGTAGCCTTCATCAGCGGTAAATGGAGGCCGTGCAGTGGACGAACGAGGAAAACAATGTCAATGCCGAATGCTACTTGCGACATCGAGTGGTACCGGTGGTGGACAGGCAGACACATTGCAGAACAGTATTAGCCAGCTAATTATAATTATGCTTGCACCGCACTGGTCACTGGCAGACTGGTCGCTGAAGTTGTGTCTGTGTGAGTGCGTGGCCTTAGCTGAGGGCTAAGCCGAATATAGCCAGTCAGCTTCAGCAGCAGCTCGTCAACCCTTCTGCCTGCATTTAGGTGCGCACAATCTCGTACAGCTTTAGTTAGGAGCCGTTCGAAGGCTTCAAAGCGCGCGACCGCCCACTGCTACTGTTGTTATCGACTCTGGCCGATGTCAGATAGTCTGTTTGTCTGACTGTGTGTCTGCACTTCGCAGTTTGGAATTACTGGGTCTGGTGGTGTAGAGAGCTTACTGCGGCTTACTGACCACCAGTCGTCACTGGAGCGCCAGAGGGATCGGTGTCGAAGCACAGTGTCGAGCACTGTCGCCCGGAGATGAGTGCACCCTGCAGACGTACCTCCACTGCACCAACAGTTGCACATCAACCAGAAGGACTGCCGTTTTGGGAATGATCGTCTGCGCGACGAGGATGCAAGATGCAGCTCGTTTGTGCTGACAATGGAGTGCTCCAAATGGAGAAGGTCACCAAGACGAACTGTTCAATGTGCATCAACGAATCACAGCAACAGCTGCAGCTGCAGCAGCAGCATAGGCAGTCAACAGTGATCAGCCCAGTGCCTGCTGACCACCTCGCCAGCTTACCAGTGAACAGCAGCAAATCCATCACCACCACTGGTCAACCATTCTACGTGTGTACGGTGACATGCTGTGATTCAGTGAACTGCACCAAGCCCTCGACCACCAGTCTAATCAGCAAGGCCATCGTCAGCAAGGCCGACACCTCCTGCCACACCTTTAGCGCGCCCTTTCCAGCCCCATCAACGGCTGCAGTCGCCCACCGAGTCAATGGCATTCTCTCGCCAGCTCTGGAGTTGCATCAGACAGCCCCGAACTGCCCTGCCTGCGTCAAAACTCGCCAGAATCGACCTCGTCTGGTGCTGATCACCAACCCCTCCACCGAGTACATGAACGGCGACTGCGGCACAGCAACCGTTTCTCTGCCTCGAGTAAAGGACACCCGCGAGGGCAGTGTCTCCCCGAAGCTCAGCAGTGTTTCAGTGCTGAAGGGCAGCAGTGAGCAGTGCAATCCGCTGATTGCTGCCACTCCGCCATTACTGGGCACCATTAAATCGCCTCAGCAACCAGCAAAGCAGCCCTCCATCCGCCGCAGTCCAAAACTGCAGCTGATGGGCACTGAGAAGATCAACAGCAAGGCGCTGCTGCACAGTCCCGAGCTGTCTTCCTCTCCGCCCGTCCTCGGCAACTCCTCCTTCACCGACTACACGGAGCCGTACACTCCCGTGTGCACTAGTGTGAACAGCAATGCCGCTGATTCGCACTTCAAGTTTGGCATCAGTCGCAAGCCCTCTCCCCTGAACTCTGAGTACTCTTTCTACTTTGCCAACGTCGAAAACCACGGATTCTTCCGGAAGGCCGTGCCAGCTTTGCCCATCTCCATGGCCGTTCTCCTCTGCCTCTGCAATCTCCTCCTGCCCGGTTCAGGTAATTCGTTCATTCTCAAACGGCCATCACCTTCACCTAATCCATTGATTCAGAAACAAAAGTCGTAGCAGTAGAAGTAATCGTAATTAAGCAATCAGGCCAGTCAGAACGGCAAACAATTAGGCAAAAATGTGAATGCCAGTGCAGGCACTGTGACAGTGAAATTTAATTACGCCTTCGCTGAGCACACTGACCATGATTTGTGCTTCTGTGTACAAAGTGAATTCACTGCCAGCAATCACTTGGTCTGGTGCCTGGCAACCGCTTCTGGTGCGCTCCACTACAGTGGCCAGACAGACAAAGAGAAAAAGAGGAGACAGTAGATTGAGTAGAATGCAGGTGCTGTCATCAAGGTAGTGCACGTCTGAGCATGACCACCTAACCCTTACAGTGAACAATGAAAAACGACGTTTCTAAATAATGATCATATGCTACAAATGCTATTGCCCTACAGGGACCCTGATTGCCTCCTTTAGCATCATCTTCGGCTCTCAGACTGAGTACGGCCCAGGCTACGGCTGTCGGTCTTTCAGCATTTGCTTCCTCTCCGCCCTGCTGCAGTTCAGCACTGCAATATTCGTTTTCGGCTGGGTTTGGTCCATCATGTGGGGAATTGTCTTCATTAAAAGTAGGGAAAACTAACCAGTGGAACGATGTCAAAAATAACCGCTCACATTTAATTCCATTTGGCAGATTCTTTGCGGTATGGTGAAAAGCGTGACATTCACACGATAAGCTTGTGCTGAACGAACAACCGAGAAGAAAACCAAAGTGCCTACTACTACTACTACTATTTTGAGTCAGCTGTTTACGCTGGCCGCTGGCAGTTTGAACCATTTTGTTCGACAATTTTTTTGGCCAACAATACTTGTACAAAACAAATCAACACAAAACACACACTCACCCTTTTCTGGATGCACATTCTCTGACGTTTCATTTTTCTTTTCTCCCTTTTGCCAATAAATACCTGAGCGTGTCTTCCTCACTGAACTAACACCTGTTCCTAGCTTCCCTCTGATGGCCCAGCACGTGATCTACATTGTCGGTCAGCTGAGCAAGACCAAGACTGCAGTGGGCATTCTGCGAGGCCAGTACCGACGGTCCAGTGAGGCACTCAGCGGCAGTGATGGCCAGTTTATAGAGATCACCGAGGTAGGCAACGACAGAAGTGAGGCGACAAAGCAGACACTGAAGGACGCCCACCAGGTGCTGCAAGACCCCAACCAGACTGAGGTGGTCATCTCGGAGAAGACCACTGTGCCTATGTGTGCCGAGATTGGCTTCACCTACTTTGTGGGGGCAACCTCGCGACTGCGACTGCGAGGCAGCCTCAGCAAGACCCATCACGGGCACACTGAAACGAGAAATGGGCGACACAGCGTGCACATCGACGGAAGTGTGCGCCTCTTTGTGCTCATCGGCGTGGTGCACGTTTTTGTCCTCACCGGCACTGTCACCATCGACATTGACTGTACGCTGGCGAATGTCTCCAAAGAGATGATGATGCCCAAAACAGGTGAATTGGCTGCTGACTGTAGATCCAGTGCCTCCAGTGAGTCAGTGGTCAGCGCCCGAAGTTTGCACAAGCGAATGGCGGAGAACTACAAGCGGCGAACTACTCAGATGGCCGTCTACCTGCTGGGCGGAGGGCAGACTGCCCACGCCGACATGAGCCAGCTGTACTTTGTGGGCTACTGTCTGGGCAAAGTCTGTCGCCATGAGATCATTCGAGATTCGTATCGCTTTCCCCTGCTGCCTGCAGCCTCTCCCCCGCCCACCGCCCAGTCGCCCTTCCAGTCGACCATCTTTGTGGTGGCCAATCCACTGGACAAGAAGATTCAAACGGACATTCGATCACTGGACGGCAAGAACACAAAGATCGTCATTCTCGGCTCTGAACAGGCGCGCATTGTCCTCTTCAGCATCATCGGCTCGGGCATCATGCTGGAGGGCTACTGGTCGGTCATTGGGCCCACCCGAAAGGTGCTGCTGATCAAGGGGCCGAAGAACGAAGAGGCCGTCGATCTGGACGCCGGCGGGCAGATCACCGTGAAGCTGCTGCGCGGCAATGCCCACTGCGTCCTCGACTTGGAGTGCACCTTTCTGGTGATGGACAGCGACGCGCTCTTCAGCGTCGACAGACACTTCAGTGCGCCCGAAGAGAACATGGTCGGCGCAGTGGCAATCTGAGGCAAGAGATATGTGTGCAAGCAATAAATATCACTTCAAATCAAATCAGCTCAGTGTCGCGATAATGAGGAGATGTGTCGGTGGTGGTTGGTGGTTGGTGACTGTCTGTTTGCCTGCTTGTCGTTGTGCGTTGATCGTACCATACTGCAGTGATAACTGCACGGCACAGGACGAGTAGTGAGGGGTGAACTGTCAACTGTGCGTAAGAGTGAGGGAGAAAGCCTGCTGGAGAAGATGTGCTGTTGATGTGCCTGCTGCTGTTGCCGCCGTTGCCACTGCCATCAGAAAACATCAGCACTGCATCAGCTACAGCGCGGCGACTACTAAAACTTGCCGGCCATGCATCTGCTCAAAGTCAATCTCGTCCATTCGCTTGGCTCCTGCGTCCGACTTCTTCGTCCTACCACTCGTCTCAGTACGCCCCAGTTTACCCGCATTCTCAGGTAAGTGAAGTTGATCGCTGTCATTACCAATGTCAGGACCAAAATCTCCATTTACTCCATTTGTGGCAGTCGTGCAATGTCCAGCAGCCAGTACTTGGTTGAGGAGAAGGAGTACGAGTTCTTGCGTCGACTAGGCATCGAGAAGACGAACTATGGAGTGTTCTCCAAGGACGGCTGGAGTGGCAGTGGAGAGGTGAGAAGCAAAGGGCACTTTGAAACGACTGTTAAAGCGTTACTTCCCTTCAAAAGACCATTAAATCAGTGAACCCTTCTGATGGACGTGTCATCGCCGAAGTGGTGGCCGGCAACCTGGCCGACTACAACCGAGCAGTGGAGCAGACAAAGGACGCCTGGCAGGTGTGGGCAGACTTGCCCGCTCCGCAGAGAGGTGAAATCGTGCGCCAGATCGGCAACGCTCTGCGCGAGAAGAAGGCCGATCTGGGTCGACTGATCTCTCTGGAGATGGGCAAGATTCTCTCGGAGGGCGAGGGCGAAGTCCAGGAGTACATCGACATCTGCGACTACGCAGTGGGCCTCTCGCGAATGCTCGCCGGACAGGTGCTGCCCTCGGAGAGGCCGAACCACGTTCTCCTCGAGAACTGGAATCCCCTCGGCGCCATTGGCGTCATTTCCGCGTTCAACTTTCCCGGTGAGTTTCACTGCTGGTGTGGTTGCTGTGCCGCTTTGCTGGCAACCCGCAGCTTTTACCTTGACCTTTACCAAAAACTGCCTACCAAACACTCTGACTGACCAAGCATGCATTTGTCCACTGTACAACAATGCAAACACACTCCACCACAACAGTGGCCGTCTACGGTTGGAACAACGCCATAGCGCTGGTGTGCGGTAACAGCGTCCTGTGGAAGCCAGCCCCCACGACGACACTGTGCGGTGTGGTCATTACCAAGATTTTGGAATCGATTTTGCGCGCCAACGGCCTTCCCGGCTCCGTCTGCTCGCTGGTGGCAGGCGGCGCCGAGATTGGCCGCGCTATAGGCGAGGACAGTCGGTTGCCATTGGTTTCATTCACCGGGAGCACCCCGGTCGGCCGGGAGCTCGGCGTCGCCGTACAGCGCCGCTTCGGACGCTCCATTCTGGAGCTGGGCGGGAACAATGCCATCGTCGTCTGCGAGGACGCCGACCTTGACATGGTCATCCGAGCGGCGCTCTTTGCCTGCGCCGGCACTGCTGGCCAGCGCTGCACCACCACCCGACGGCTGATCGTCCATGAGCGCCTCGTCGACGCCGTCGTCCAGCGACTGGCCAAGTCCTTTGCCCAGCTGCGGGTGGGCAGTCCGCTGGAGAGGGACACCCTGTACGGGCCGCTGCACACCGAACAGGCGGTGCGCAACTACGAGAGCACCATTGCCAAGGCAGTCCAGCTCGGCGGGAAGGTCGTCTGCGGTGGGAAGCGTATCCACCGACCGGGCTACTTTGTCGAGCCGACCATCATCACCGGCCTGGCGCATGACGCGTCCGTCGTCCAGGAGGAGACCTTTGCGCCCATTGTGTACGTGCTCAAGTTCAAGGAGCTGGAGGAGGCCATCGCCTGGAACAATGAGGTCGACCAGGGACTGTCGAGCAGTATCTTCACGAAGAACCTGGAGACCATCTTCAAGGTACGTCGCCTTTTTCATTTAGTGCTTCATTTAACAATATCTCTTGAACTTTTTTCTGCTGCAGTGGACCGGACCAAAGGGATCTGACTGCGGCATTGTCAACGTCAACATTCCCACTAATGGAGCTGAAATTGGCGGTGCCTTTGGCGGCGAGAAGGCAACTGGTGGCGGAAGAGAGTCTGGTTCTGACTCTTGGAAGCAGTACATGCGACGATCGACCTGCACAATCAACTACTCAAAGGAGCTGCCACTTGCACAGGGAATCAAGTTTGAGTAAAAAATAAAATGCAAATGTTATTTACATGTTGAATAAATCATTGTTATGAAAAAAATGAATATCTCTGAGTCTTTAGGAATCGGTCATAACCTTGAACACATCACTGTCGATGATTCCCTCAATGTACCTTTGTGAGGGTACGAATGAGTTAACTTTGAATATAATGTCATCTTCAACAGACAAATTAGAGCTAACATACTCTTCAACGTCATTTTCAATTTCTTCATCGTACTTTATCGTTACGTCGATGCAATTTACGAGAATGCATCCAATGTACTTTCGGCCAATTCTGCAGGTTAAAAGGCAATGATTATCGAATGCTTCAGCTAAGCTTAAAGCGAAAACACACCTGTTAATTTTACTTCTTACAATTTGGTTAGTTGATACGCTGAAGATGTGAAAGTTTGCCTTAATCTTCCAAAATATCATCGGGCCGTCATCAATGATTCGACCGGTGTCGTCTAAAAACTCCATGTGATTCCATCTCAATAAAATTCCGTTTAAACTTTGAAAAAAAGGCGAATAAATAACCACGCATTGAGAACAAAAGAAACATACTTACTCAGGATTGTATTTGAACTTGCGTTGCGCCAGCAGTTTGTTAACTGCAGATTTTTCTTTTCCAATAAACTGTGGAAAAAGACCAAGCTCAAGCTCTTTGGTGACCGACTTTGTCAGAGCATCTTCATCTTCGATTGTTAAGTTCATTTTAATTTGCATTGAGTTGATTCAGTTCCAGTTTTTGCAAAAACCGGCAGGGCCGGAGAAAATCAAATAAACAAAACAAAAATTCTCATCACGTGTCTGCACGATACTTCGATAGCGACGTGCAAGTACTATCGATATAAGAGCGCGAAAAATACTAACACAAAAAGTGGATTCGACATTTCAAAAGTGCCTTTTATTGTTTGCTAAATTATCTGATGTGCTCGTTAACAGTAATGTAGGTACACATCTTTGGCTGATCTTGAAAAGAGGCTAACGTCAAAACAAACATGAAATGTCAGGATATATTAAACATTTTAAAACAAAACAGTGAAATATATTGTTTGTGCAAGTGGATTAAATGGGAAGAGATGTGTGGGTGGTGTTTGTCAATTAAAAGTTAGACTGTAAGTTTGCCAAAAAGTTCAGCAAGATAAGTAACAGCAATACAGATCTATAGATGCAAAGTCAATCAGAAGACTTTTCAAGACGAAATCAACAAAGAATGTGTCGTTTCTGATGAATATCAAATTATTAGTCCGACCCATTAATCTGGTCCACTATGTTGCATATCTTGAGAGAGCAACCAAGTTTAATGCCCATATACTTAATGAGAAACTCATTTGTCAAGAGGCGAAATGCTTTTCCATCGATTTCCTAAGAGAAAGAATTGCGTGATTAAATTTGAAACATTTAAACTATACACACACTATGACTTACTTGAGATCTGAAAAGGCTTTCGTACTTGCTGAAATCGGGTAACATCGAACTAAGAAATGCAATCACCTCATCCTCTGTCCAATTTTCCACTATGTTTGGGTCGGGTAAATTACCATTATGGGTTGAGATGGCTGACGGCTTTTTGCATGCATTAACAACTGGCACGTGATTTGTCGTCAGAATAACAGCGTTGTTATTGTTATTGTTTAAAGTCAAAGCAGCGTTTTGCGATATGGGTACTTTGGACTGTAATGACCCCACCAAAAACTGACCTTGCTGCGACATGATAAGGGGATTCGGCACAACAGTCGTCTGTGTTGTCGATTTGTTGAAGGTGTGAAACGACGAATTGTTTTGTGACATAATGCATGGTTTCATTGTATGCATCACTGCTTGCGATTTTCGCGGTTCGGAGTTCATCAGCGGAGGTTGCGGTCGCTTGAACCCTCGATTGTTATTTTGTGTATTGTTCATCTGCAATGTTGAGGGTTGAGTCACCAGCACTTGACAATTAGTAATCACTGGCTTCTGCATAAACTGTGGCTGCTGCACTTGATGCTGCTGCTGTTGATGCTGCACTTGGTGTTGCTGTTGTTGCAATTGTTGCTGCTGTTTGATTTGCTCCCCGATATTGTTTCTTTTTGGAGAAATGTGAATATTGTTGCTGTTGTTGCTGCTAACTGACTTAGATGATACAAAGATGCTACCGATGGGCACCATAGTTGTGCCCTGAGATGTGGTTTTAGTCAACGAGAACTTTGAAGCTGTGAATTGCTGTGGGTTTCTGATCATGTTCGCTCCAACTACAGTTGAGGTGGAGGAAGGAACAGGCAAAGAAGGAGGAAGTAAAGGAGAAAGAGCTGAAGCAGTAGCAGGAAGTTTATTCGTGCTGACCGAGATGGACTTGTGTGAGTTTGTAGTGGCTGAATGGTTTACTGGAGGCAAACTGTTTTGTGTTTTGGGAGGCTCATTCACTAGCTTTGCGCCTGTTGGAGCCGAACTGTTTGCATGAACCTCAGCGCCAGTGAGCGGCTTAGGCGTCGTCAGCTTTGCTTCATTTTTGTTGTTTATAACAGTATTCTTCGGATGCAGCGTTTGATTGTTTGTCACAGTGACCACGCTAGCTTTGTTGACAGTCGATAACGGCTGTTCTACTTGACTGGTCTCTTTGTCTTTCTTGTTGACGTCACCTGCGGTAGAGGTGGACGCTCTGACGGCAGTACTGACTTCCTTTTCGTCCGTTTTGAGATTACTATTGGTGCTATCACTTTCCGTTTTAACGTGAATTTCAGCTATAAAACAAAAACATTTGAATAAATCTACCCAACATGGTTGTCTAGAAACAGCATACCTTTTGGTCCAGGTTGCTGCAAAAGGTTGCCCGTCTTTTTGCACCAACCGACGGGAAACAAAGTTCGGGCTTTGTAGCTGCACTTGTAGTCGTTGCTGTCGTCCCATCCGTCAAGATGAATCGTCACATGGTCCTTGTCGACTGCGGCGATTGTTGCAGGACAGATATTGGACGGGTGCTTTTGATCGACTGCCTCCAGTTTCATGCCTTGCTTGAAGAGGTTTTCACGAGGCTCCTGAGGAGGCTTTTTGAAAGCAGTCTTTGGTGCAAATTCAGCACTCTTCAGGATTGACTTGCAAAACGAATTGTACGAAGCAGCGTCTTTTCGAAAGCGGAGCGGAGCTGCAAAGTACTTTTTCCGCTCGAGACGTGCACCGACTGGATGGATTGCTTGCGAATCAACTAACTCAAAAATGTCATTACTGCTATCACAGCCGTCCAATCTTAACTGCAATCGTGGGCCGACATAGCTAACCACTGATGCCAGGTGAACGAAATCAAAGTCATTGGTTGGACTGTTGAGTTCTAGTTTCTGATTCACTCGAAATTCGTTAACTGGCGGCTCGGGTGGCTGATTGAAGCACTCGCTCGGCGCCGGGACGCCATTTTGTGCCTTTAGGTATTCATCCCATTCAAAGCTTTTAACAGGTTTAAGAATCTTAGGCTGTCCCTTTGCCTGCACCTTGGCCAAGTCGTTGCCGTTGATACTCATGATGACAGTTGCACTGGTAAATGGATACAGACAAAAGATAACGTAAGTCATCTGGCAAACAGAGATCCTCAGTCATTCAGTAGAAACGAACCTTCACTTCGGAAGAGCAGATGATACAAAACAGGGATGATTATGGTGGTCATGCGAGAGCTCGTAATCGAGCAGACGGTGCTAGGATAAAAAGAGAACGTGTAGAAACGACAACGCGTCAGAGCGCGTGGCAACGCGAAAGGGTGAATATGTGGTGTGTGGGTGAGAAACCGAAGCGTAAGACGCAGTGATTACAAATGTCAGAAGTGGCAAACGGTTTATTTACATCCGCCTGGTGGTGGTGGTGGTGGTGTTGTTGTCAGCGCTCCAATGATCGGCTGCCGCACGAGCAGCTGAGCTATATGAAGAAGGGGGTCACTCGGTCGGTGGACCGACTGTGGAAGGCACTCGGTACTGCTGCTGCTGCTGCACAGTCTCCTTGCTCCACTGAGACTCCACTGGGATTCGGTAGACGCCACACTGAGCACCTATTTCCCTGGTGCAGGCACAGGCGCTCATTGAGGAGAAAGAGTGTGCGAGGGCGACAAGAGATGCAAGACCAGTGCTGTGCTGTGCACTGCTGAGCGCGCGCAGCTTTGCCAGCTGCTTTGCGCTGTGCGCGCGTAGAGGACGTGCCATAAATGGAAAATGCGCGCGCGATTGGCAATGCCCATTCTGGGGACTGGTTTCCGCAGAAGGGAACTCTAATTGCTTCAATTGACGTTGATCCATCAGACTGATCATTGGCCTGTTTAGTATATTCCCTCACTCAAAACAAAATGTGATCTTTTGTGTATTTTTCTTTTTTTCTTTTTTGAAAAATGAGCGTTCCCTCTACTAGTCTGGGTTTTAGGTGAATCAGTGCTTGCCACTGTAAATATTGATTACAAAATGTCAATTACAATAAAATTATTTTAGATTTGATTTGAAATCAGGTTGGCATCGCGTGAATAAAGCTAATTATGCGAGTTTGACATTTCAACGATTTTTTTAAAAGGGAAACATTTCTATACGTCTTCTGTGAACGGCAGTGCGGAAAGTTTGCTCAGTGTTTCTCTTTTCTGAAGGTGAAAATATCTCGTGTACAGTTCTCGCTTCGGCCGGTTTGTTTGGGTTCACTCTTTTCTGAAGTTTAACTTGAATCCACTTCGATCACACCCACATCCACAATGTCGAAGCTTGTGGCGAAAATCCCTCTTCTCATCAATGGTAAGACTGCTTTTATCACCCAATATGAGTAGGGCTCTGTACCTAATCTCACCTTTGTTTTGACGTTTTTTGCAGCTGCGAAGCCTAAGCTTCGTGAGTTCAACCGATTTGCCAAAACCGAGCTGTACCCTCCTACCCCGGCTGATATTCCTCAGATCCTCAGTGGCTTTGGCAGACTCGCTGGAGGCCTGAAAAGTGGCAAGTGGAGGGAGTTGCCCGTCAAGGAAGCCTTTGTCAACTATTTGATCGCTGTCGAAGTTATCTGCTGGTTTTACGTCGGAGAGGTCATCGGCAAGCGTCACGTCCGAGGCTATGATGTTTAAACCTTAATATCTGTGTACCATAAACAGCAGAATCTGCAATGCTAGGAGTCCTCTAGTGAGTGAAGCAATTAAATAATTATCAATTCGCATGTATCCCCTTTGACCTATCAAGCACCGAACGCTCACGGCAGATGTTTTATGGTGCATTACTGCTACCAGCCTAACTACCAGTGTCATATTGCGATTACACTCTCCACTCGCCCCTGTATAGCTGGGCAAACAAGCGACAACAAATGTTTGCTTTTCTGTGCGAGATTAAGTCAGGTCTCTCGAGTGCTCTCCGCAATACCGTTATTGCGGTCCGGTACTGGCAAACAAGCAGCGACACATCCCCGAAAGCATCCAATTGGAAGTGCACAGTGCAGACAAAGCAGTGTGCGGTTATGTGCGGTTAATATCCGCGCGCTGGCTTACTGCGGCAGTGGAGGTATGCGCTGCCTATGTGTGCGTGTGTGTTGTGTCTGTGTTGGGGTGGGCGATACCGAACATAGAGAGTGAGAGAAAGTGGTATGGTCGGCGAGTGAAGGAATGGTGGCACTCGAAGACGGTGGCAGTGCCGCCAAACGCTCACTCTTTCCCTGTCGTTCCATCGTGGGCAGAGCTTTCAATTTGTTGGCTGCTGGAGCTGGTGCTGCTGGTACTGTTGTTCCCTCTCCTGCTGGTCCTTCACTCGCCACTGCAACATCACAGCAGCAGCAGCGGCGACGGCGGCACATGCCTGCCGTGTTCGATGGCGACCAGTGCACTGTTGGTACGCGGCCAACAAAGAAGGCACTGCTACTGTTCGAGGGTGGCCATTTGCCCGCCGAGACTGACACCGAACGAGTCGCACCAAGACGACAATTACTCGGCAACATCGCACGCCGACGCTACTTCACTTGGTCATCCCCTTCTTCAGGCCTTCTTCAGTTTCCTTTGACCTGTGTGTCTAAATTCTAAACTCAACAACGACCCTAGTGTTAATTTGACCCGCATGACCGACCATGGCATTTGCCATATACCTGCACCGAGAGAACTTTGTGCCTGAATCGCCGCTAATTGTCGACAAGAACGTCTCCGATGCGAATGTGAACTTTACCTTTGTTGACTTTGTGCCCGGTGTCATCAAGCGCTCCAACACCGTCATTCCGCAATGCGAAGTGGAGTATCACTCATTCAGGTTTGTGCTGCCTTCCAGAGAACACATTTTTTTTCTTCAAGGTCTTTCCCATCACTTTTCACCACTGCTACTGTTGTTGTTTCAGCTGTGTGTTTCAATAAGCTGCAAAATGGAGACTTTTCTTGCTGTATAGTCGAAAATGGAGCCCCCTTTTTTATCGGAAATATTAGGCGCACTCATCGAAAGATGCTTTTCGATGTAACGATGAAAAATGACTTGCAGTTTGGCAGACTGTCCATTGTAGTGGCCCATGGCTAATGGGAACTAGCTGCTGCCAGAATGGTTTTATGCTCCCTTACCAGCCCGCAATCACCCTCTTGCCATCTATTTTTTACTGGCTATTCTCCAAATGACATTTTCTAATACTGAACCATCTATCAAATGCTGCCTTGCGCTCGCACTCGCTTCCACACTTCCTCCTGCCTCCTGTCACCTAATTCAGTGCTCGGCCAACTGGCGACGCTGAATTCGGGAGCTCAATTTGAAAGTGATCTCACAATTTTGGTGGCCACCACCACCATCACCATCATCCTCCTCCTGTCAGCTGTTGGCGGCATCTCAGCTCGTTTCTGTTTAGTTCTTTAGCCAGGTAGCAAGGTGCACTCGCCTGCCTCGCCCTTTGTCTTCACATCGAGGGTGGCTGCCTAATTACTGGCTGGCTGCCTGCCTGCCCAGTGCTGCTGTACACCGTCACTCCTTCTGACATAGACTGAAGAGTTTGCTGAGCAAAAGTGGCAGCCACATGAGCAGCGACAGCAGTGATAACAGCAGCAGCAGCAGCAATCCCGTCGTCGGTTGCAGTCGTTGGCTCGTCATTACCGCAGGTAGCATGTGTCCATCGCAATGGATGCACTGAATAATTTATCAGCCCTCTAATGGCTATGCTGATGAACACGGGCTGCATTTGCCTACAATTGATATTCACAAGGGCACACGGCGCAGACGGCGAAGAGTTGCGGGCAATTGCGGTGCTGCTGCTGCTGCTGAGTGAATTGCGCTCGGTGGTTTGACTCGGCAAAGGCTTTGCCACCACCAGCTTTGCTTGCTGTCCTTCACTAACCACTTCACTTTGCCGCACAACAATTCATTTGCACAATTCATTTGTGTGTTAGGCTGACTGATCTCACCCCAAGACCAGGCTTACTGCCAGAGAGGTACTGCAAGTCAAATCAAGTCCGCATTTGCAGTTTGCGATTCTCTCTGGTAAATTCGTTGTTTGGTTATCGCGCCGTTTATCGGCCAGCAAAACTGCTCTGACCGAACACACACAAAATTGCACAATTGCTTTTCCTCTAATTCGATTTGTTCCCTTTTTTATTGTCGATTGCCCTTTGTGCATTGCTCGCTATTACTTTCTCCTCGACTATACGATCGCTTTACGATCACTGCACTGTTTATTGTTCGCTAGATTAATTCTAATGGTGCGACGACTGCTCTACAGGAGAAAACCAGTGGCTTGACCACTGCTGAATATTGCCCCATTTAATGCGCTTTAATTTTAACCATTGGCTGGTGGTGGTGGTGGTGGTGGTCACTGGGAAATGCAAATTGCAATTCAGTAGAATCCTCAGTGTGTCTCTGTTGCAACCTTTAATTGAGCAGTTTAATTAATTTCGTTGTTCCTCATTGCCAACGTGTGTTTGCGTGCCAGTGACACTCATAATTAGGCTTACAACATCAAGTTGGACGATTAATGTGCATGCAGGGTAGTCTTCCATGTGGAGACTAAAAACGGGAGTAGCAGAACACGTTGTGCAATAACTTAGAGGACACAGAAAACTAGTGCCCGTGTTTTGCCAGTGTTGGTGAATTGAGACAAACTAATTACTGGAATTGTCTCGTTAACAGCGCCATGATGGAGGTGGCCAATGATTGGCTGCAGAAGAATGGTTCCATCTGGCAGGTGGTCAACTGTGAAACGGTTATCTTCCTCTACAAGTACAATGACACTACCAACAGCTACGAACTGAAGCCCAATGACTGCTGCTTCTACATCTACGGCTCAGAGAAGAACAATGTGCTCAAAGGACTGAGGTAGGATATGCTAACGAATTGACCAACATTTCATCTTGTGTCGCCCTTTCAGAGTTTGGATTAGACGGCGCGCACATCAGCTGGTGCCGCAGGTTTTAAGGTTGGTTTTGTAGTACTGCTGTAGCGTTTGATTGGATGAGCTGATCCATGAATATGATGCAGGTTTAGGGACCTTGTGCCAGAGTACAAAAAGTTTGAAACCGAGTCGAGGTTCGAAGATCTAGATGACTTGATTGGCCGAATCAACGACGAGATGCGCGATATCGGTCTGGAAGGACGCATCATCACCCTGGAGAGTCTGTCATATGAGGCCAGTAACAAGCACTGGAAGGTCGACACTGAGTGTTCTCTCTCCTGCTTCTCCAACAAGAACGTTTACATTCTGCGAATATTCTACGAGTTTGGCGAGCAGACGTACGAACGAATAGGTAGGAGAGGCTTGTTTGCAGTTTGTTTACACAACCTAATGACACTGATTACAACAAAACACACAGGTATTCAGGACTTTTCGCCCAATTTAATTCGGAAAGCAACGTTCTTCAAGCGTCCAACTTTTGAGACCTTTGACAAAGTGATCGAGCGTGCTTCAGCCTGGCTGCAGAAGCAAACTAAACTGCAGTTCATCAACGCCCAATCCATTGACATCAAAATGAAATCATGTAAGCATGGTAGCTGTTTAGACTGTCATGTTGTCCCTTCTCTCTTTTGTTTACCAAACACCGTCTGTCTAATTGCCACTGGGTGCAATTGCAAGGAAGGGGTGCACAAAGCAAACAAATATACGCACGTGTAGACCCGAACAGTTGCCAGTGGACACTGGCACCAGTTTGCCTGCAATTTTGGCACTACACTTTGACTCACTCTCACAGACTGCCTGACAGTCGCTCTGACATTTGCACTGCTCCACTGGGCTGGTAATTAGAGTGCAGGACGTGTTGAGCGATACCGTGGTCAGTTGCAGTGCTGGCACTGGATAGAAAGAGAGAGAGAGAGGGGCACACGGATATGGAGCCAATCACGACGACAGGCAGTCATTACTCGGCTCATTAACAGCAGTCGGTGTTGTGTCTCGCCCACAAACAGCGACGCTGGTGAACAGTCGGGAGATGACTTTTACCGAACACGGAGACTACGCTAGAATCTTTAGGATCACATTCACCGTGAAGGCTGCGGAGGCGGAGAGGCCGCTGCCTCGGCCGGCCATTCTCTCCACGCGACTCTTCCTGCCGTACAACAAGACGGACACCATTCACGACATCAAACAGCGTCTCTCAGACTGGGTCAATCCGTGCTTAGGTAAGGGCATTTTGTGATTTGTTGAGATAATTTCTTAATCATTCGGTCATTTAGAAAAGTACCGTGCACAGCTGAAGAAGACGGCGTCTGGGACTGGCGATGACCGGCACCTCTATCCGCGGATATTCAGCGCCGAGACGGTGGAGGTTTTTGCCAAAGACTTTCGAAATGACAGTCCCAAAGACATTGAGAAGGCCGCCAATACGGACACTTTTCTGGCCAACAGGTACATTGAATCACACATCCATCAATGAGAAATAACCCAAACATTAAACATCCAACAGGTTCGGCAACAAGAACGCCTACATGTTCTTCTCCCTGCGCATCTTCTACGACAGCTCCCAGTTTTGCTCGCAGCTAGGCTCGGTGATCAGCATCGACTCTGCACACAACACGCCAATCATTGCCAAGAAGACGGCCAACTTGCACTTCAGCTAGCCTCGCACACA
>JAALOO010000379.1_pt1 | contig 39674 bp, 42 predicted proteins | sample 7257641 | NCBI WGS metagenome assembly JAALOO01 (sample SAMN14085613, study PRJNA598686) | mite metagenome | biome: ENVO:01001000; feature: ENVO:01001002; material: ENVO:01001226; isolation source: single female mite from University of Michigan culture on fish food culture... ...
TACGAAGAAATGAATATTCAAAAAAAATTTAGTTACAAAATAAAAAATATTGTTACATCTGGTGTTGCACAAGTATCGGCAACAGCTGGAGCTGTAGTGGGGGCTGCAACAACTGCTGCTTGTTATGCTGCGGCAGTTTCTCCTGCAGTTTCGGTTGCGATTCCTTGTGGTTATGCCATTGTTGTAGCCGAAACTGCTGCCGTTATGGCTGTAGCTTCTTTAGGTTTAGTAGCTGCAGTTGGAATCAGTGCTTGTATTGTTTGGCATTTTTGGAAGATAAATAAAGAAAAAACTGATTGACTTACTAAATAACTCAAAAATTTAAAAAAAAATTGTATAAAAAGATGTTTATTTTAAAGTTTGTTTGGTTTTATTTTGTTAAAATAAAAAATTTATTTTTAATTTTTTAATAAAAACCGCATACAAAGCGAGCGACGGGCGTTTACAGTGGCCAAGCACCGCCTGACTGAGCCGCCGCTCAAAAAACTTTACCTAACAAAGCTTTGGCTCTTGACTTGAAATATTTATTTACAACAGAGTACCTTGCCCATACTTTAATTTTACTTGCAGTTTTTAATTATAATTACAATTATTATTGTTGTGGACAAGGGTGGCACTACTGTCCACTGCCAAAACAGCATTCTCCTGCACCTTGTTTTTGATTTTTCTTGCTTAACCAAAAACAGAGAGGCTTTCTTTTTTTGCTTCTTTTTCAGTGCCATTATCATCAACACAAACGCAAACGCAGATAGAAGAAGAAGAAGAAGAGTGCTGATTCGATGATCATTAGTGTGCTGTGGCCACTTGGCCTTTTCGCTCTTTTTTTCTTTTTCATTTAATTTCCCCTCATCTCTGTCTCATTTAGACCCCTTAAAAACGGTTGCCTGCCGCCTGTGTGTATGTGTGTTTGTTCTTCTTCCGTCGATTACACGCACAGGCAGTTGATTCGCTGCACACATTTGCCCCATCAGACTTTGTTGACACAGTCCACTTTGCTTTGCTCTTTGCCTCCTGCTCATCAACAGTCATGCTGGTGGCATTGTGGCCGAGCTCCCCTTTCCCATCTTCCCATCTCTTGTTTAATCGAAACGAGAAAACTCTGCTACTGTTTTCTGCTTCTGCTGCTGCCTGCTTCGTTATATTAAAAACAAACATCGTCACTGCTGGAAAGAAGAGGACGCAGGGACCTGTCAGCCAGACGGATGCACAACTGCAGGAAAAAAGTGAAATGAAAAGAGGGGAGAGGAGAAAGCCTGAAGAGTCGCTGACTCAATTGATCACAAGAGCCGCCACCGCCGTCGAAGTCGACGTTTCCATTGCCCTCTATTCCCGGCCGACAACTGTCTGTTTACCCGACTGTCTGTCTCTGTCTCTGTCTGAAACCCGACACTAACTAATCCCCCTCTTTTTCTCTCCCTTCCTCTCTCTCCCTTTATTACATTTCACTTTTTTGAACTGCTGCTGTTTTCTCGTCAAATTTGGGTTCAGTGTTTAGAGTAGTCTTTTGTCCTCCCTTCCACCACCACCACTTTTCCATTTGGTTTAGTTTTGATGAGGTTGTTGTTCTTTTTGCTTTTTGCTTTTTGCTAACCGAAGTGCTGCTGCTGCTTTAGCATTTCCAATTTTGGCTGCCTGGTCAATTGGCAGTTTCGTTTAAAGATCTCACTTTTCCCTTATGCTATTACCAAATAATGACTCTTTTCTTCCATTTTACCTGTCGCCAGTTATTGCAATTGTACTAGCACACGTGCTGCTCATCATTTTGTCCAGATAGAGAAGGAAATGCTAATGCAGATTCGCACTCTGATTCGATTCCGTTGACCTGCTGCTGCTGCTGCTGCTGCTGCTGCTACCACTTTTGATGACGGTCTGTGTTTGCATTTATGTTTTACCGACAGAGAAGACCAGGCACAAACAATGACAGCAGCAGCAACAGTGGGTTCATTTAGAAAAGTGGAAGAAGTGTAAGTGTGCTTAGCAGCTGAAGTGCTTTGCACTCGTTAGCCTGTTTATGTCGCTCGTTGATGATTCGTCCACTGCTGCTGCTGCTGCTGCTCAACTCCAAAAGGACTGTCTCTTTCCGAGTGGCTGTGCTCCTGACAGTTTTGCCTAATCAGAGTTTTTGACAACTCTGTCTGTCTGTTTGCCAGTACTTCCCTTTAGTGGCAATTTTGGCAGTGAAGTGCTAGTCTAGCTTGGAATGAAAGGTAGTGGAAAGTGGTAGTGTCCGGACAGCAAAGTCTGCTGTAGTGTGATCGTGATCGTAGTGTTCAGTTTAGTCTGAGCAGTACAGGCTGATGGATGGGTTTATTGTGGTGGCTTTAAAATGAAAAAAGAGATCAGGAGAAGAAGACTAATTAGTTTGTGCCCGGCAAAGAAGTGATTATGATGATGATGATGATGATGACTTTTGAATCACCGGCTTCATGCTGACATGCTTCAGTCATTCATGCTGTTGCTGCTGCTGCTGATAAGCTAATTGTTTTTTGTTGCAGTTATCTTGAACCATTTTGGTAAAGTGTCAAAGGTGAAAGGTGAAAGTTGGAAACTAGAAGCAAATAAAGCCGTTTCAGCACATGAACGGCAATTTGGCTGTAATCTAAAATGGGCTCTAGTTTCACCTAAATTACCCGTCTTTTTAAGTAAATAAAAAGGTAAAAAATTAGCCACACAACTTTTTAGTAGTGTTTGTGTTCATCTGAGCAGACTGTGCAGCGGCATTTCATTTGCCAGTAGGCAGTTCTGTGGTCGTGCACACAAACCAAAACTGGCCACCAGCGCAACAGAGGTGGCGGAACTATCGCATTCGATTTGGCCGATCCGCTTCGTTGGATAAGAAAGCGAAGGGGAGAAAGAGAAAGTCCACAGCTAAAATAAAGAAAGAAAGATCTCCACAGGTGTCGAATATCACTTACCGATTGGTCACTGTCTCCTCTCCTCTCTGTGTTTACTTTCTCCGGACTCGGACACTGCAGCAACAGCTTCGCCTTCAAAGCAAACGTCGAGAAAAGGTAAACAGCAGAGCAACAAGAGACACTGCCACTCAGTCAGTCAGTCAAACACAGTCAGTCTGGCTGACTGATAGACAGCTGGAAAGCTGATGAACCGATAGATACACTGACAGAAAGACAAAAAGGAGATGGACACTGAGACCGACCAGGCACACACACACACAGACTGCGGTCTAATTGGCGCCTCGTGACGCCTTGTGCCCATGTCGATTTGCAGCTAAAGAAGTAGAAGTAGAAGTACAGTGTGACGGGCACTGGAGCAGCAGAGAGGAGAGAGAGAGAGAGAGAGAGAGCCTGTCTGATTGATTGAGCCCATCTTTGAGGTTGTGGTGGTGGCCACTGTGGCATTGTTCACCACCACCACCAGCGAATTACCGACTGTTGCTTTTGCAGAGAAGTGTTGCTCGGTAGCCGATGGGAAAGCACCTCTCTCCCTCTCTCTCCGAAGATCCTCTTACCTCGTAAATGATCAGATGATTGCGGCATTGTCTCCTTTCCTCTTGCTCTCTGTATCTTCTCTCCTCCTCCTCCACCTTCTTCTCTTGGACGTCCGTTTACTTATCTTTCTCTGTCTCTGTCTCTGTCTCTGTGTGTGTGCACATATGTGTCTTCTGTGTTGTCCCATTATCTCTAACCGGTCAATTTTGATGTTGGGGGAGAGAAAGTATGGCTCATTTTTTTGGCTACTGTTGTTGTTGCTGTGGCTGTGCATATTGGCTTCGATTGATTGAACAGAACACCTTCGAACTCTTCTTCTCCTCCTAAGGAGCAGTTTTCGGAAAGTCCAGCACCTCAGTCAACTTCAGTAGTCTTATTTCTCTCTCCTTCTTACCATTTTGGAAGAGACAATAATCGTCTGTAGCCACCACCACCACCATCACGACACAGGCCATGTTTTTCCAGCTTCAGCTTCAGCAGCAGCAGCTGTCCCTTGTTCGTCTGTGAATTACCTGCAGCTGTTGCATCAGCGAGTTGACATTCCGCGTGCGTAGAAGAAATCTCTTCCCTCTTCGGTGGTCAACATATAAAAATTGTAACTTTGGTGTTTTGTGAAGTTCACTTTTCGATTTTCAGCTTTAGATTTGCGTTGCAGTGTGGTGCGCTTCTTTTAGTTAATTAAAACTTTAAACTTCAAGTTTTTGTTACCGTTTCCAATCATTACCACCACCACCACCACCTGTGCTCTGATGCCCATTGTATTGTTCATTGCCCTCCACTTTGGCCCACACTAACGAGAGAAGGAAGGAAGGAAGGATCGGAGATGGAAGGACTTTGGCAGCGGTCTACTTTCAAAACACAACAGCTCATCATCACCACTTTACTGCTCACTGTCCACCTACGCACAGCTGCCGGTCATCAGGTGTCATCTTCTTCATCCTCCTCACCTTCTTCATCCTCCTCCTCATCATCTTCACCTTCTTCTTCCTCTTCACTGCACCCAAATGAACTTCATCAAAACACCTCCTCTTCAACTTCGACAACTCTGAGCGTGGCGACCGCCTTTCTCCGCCAGCTGGAGCACTACCAACGAGAGCAACATTATGGCGCCGTCCGTCGCCTTCTCGAAAATGAGGTTCATCGAAGTCTGTCCACAGAGACTAGTACCGAGGCCGACCGAACGTGCCTGGCGATGCTGCGCCACGCGCTCCGCCATCCACTCGGCAGTCGCTGGACGGCGAAGTGTAAGTGGAAAGACAAATAAAACAGACACTTGAACTTCGAAATCATTTTTTATAATCCCACTCGATAAAAATGTTCTCTTTCTTTCTCTGCAGTGCTCGACTCCAGCGGAGCACTCTTTCCCGCCGGCCTTCTCTCCGGAACGTACACCTCTTTCGGCGACTACGACACCTGTTTAGCGGTGGAAGGTGATTTTGTTGAAGGAGGATTAGGTGATGATAATGAAGATCACCATCATCAAGTTCGAGGTCAGCACTGCTTCGCCACGATGCGCCTGCCGGCGGACGTCCCTCGAGCGATCGACTACAGCTTCGCTGGCCTGGTGCCCCATTCCAATGAGAGCTGGCCGGCGGCGCTGGCCAAGCGCTGGTCCGAGGTGGACGTCCGTTTTCCGGTCGCCCACGCCCTCTGTCTGCCGGACGTCTGCCGGGCGGACTTTATTGCCGATGTGGTGAAGAATGGTAAGCTTGGTGGTTTTCCCTATGTGATCAGTTTTGTGATAATCTTTTGCTTTGTTGTTTTTGCAGCCTACGAGCCACTGCAGAAGCTCGACTTTGGCGTTGGATACTGCCAGACGAGGGAAAGCGTACAGAAGCAGCCCTTTCACTGGCCGGCGGCGCTCATTTTCGCCTGGTAAGGTCGAACTTGTATCTAGTTCTACTGAAACTTTTTACCCTGATTTTAGCACCGTTTTTGGCGTCGTATCACTGCTCGTCAGCGCCGGCACCGCTCTGGACATCTTTTGGACATCCTCAAAAGAAGACTTCAAAACAACACCAACAACAGTCATCTCCTCTTCCTCTTCACCAACTGAAAACCACCCAAAACCAACGCCCTCCTTTTCCGCCCGCCTCCTCGGCTGCTTCTCCCTCGTCCGCAACGGCGGTGATCTCTTCAGTGTGGAGCAGCAGCATCAGCAGCAAGGGAAGGGCAGCCAGCAGAAGTTCCAGTGGCTGGACGGCATCCGCTGTCTGCTGACGCTAATTGCCCTCGTCTCGCACGTCTCCGTCAACCAGAGTGTCCTCCAACTGAGTCGCCTGGCCCCCTTTGCCCACTTTCCCGAGGACTACATTCGCCAGTCGCCGTCGCTGTTGAATCGCATTCTGGTCAACAGCACCTTCGGCATCAAGGTCTACTTTATCATCAGGTAGAGATCATCAGTTCTAAAAGCCGTTTACAATGTAAACAAACCCCTTCTTTCCATCTTCTTCTTCTTCTTCTTCAGCGGCTTCCTCCTCACCGTCAACTTTCTCCAGCGGCGGCGCCTGCACTCTCTGGCCCGCTACGCCCTCGTCCGCTGGTCCCGCTTCAGTCCCACGCTCATCGGCTACGCCGCCTTCAGTCTGGTGCTCGGCTTCGCCGGCAGCGGCCCCCTCTTTCACCCTGACCTCATCGATCCCTACGTCCGGCCCTGTCTGCAGTCGCTGTGGATGCAGCTGCTTTACGTGAACAATCTGGTGGACTTTCGCTATTCGGTGAGGCCACAAAGGAAAAAGATGGTTTTAAAGTTTTGAAGTTTGTTTTATCGTTGTGTTTGTTTGTTTGTTTGCTTTTGCAGTGCGGCTTCCAGACCTGGTACGTCTCCGCGGACATGCAGCTGCACCTGCTCGCCTACCCCGTTCTCTACCTGCTATTTCGACAGCGGTGGCGGCTGGCCAACGCCACCGCCCTCTTCTTCATCGCCCTCGCCTACGCCGTCTCCTTTGCGCTCTTCGCCAGCGGCCTCCAGGGCATTCCCTTCTTCCTCAGCGTCATCTTTCCGCAGCTGCCGTACGTAACCATTTGTTGTTTTCTTTTTCATCCTTTAGGAATCGTTGTGTAATCCTTTTTCATTCATCGGGCAGAATCGCCGACCGAGGTTTCCTTGTCTACTGGACGGCCACGTACAATCACCTGGAAGCGTACTTTGTCGGCATCCTCCTTGGCATTCTAATCGCCAAGAAGCGCTACCTGAAGGTCTCGGAGGTTCGTTTTTAGGCCACTTTCTGAACTCCATATTTCATGTAATTCTAATTCTCTCCTTTGCAGTCTGTCATCCGCCACAGCTGGAACGTCGGCTTTCTCGTCCTCGCCATCATCCCGCTGCTCTTTCCCTGGTTCTACCAGTCCTCCAACCACAAATCGCTGCTCGAACTGTACGACAACCACTCCTGGTACGTGGCCCTGTTCATGGTCTCCTTCCACCTCTCCTTCATCCTCATCACCGCCTGGCTGTTCTACTGCGCCGCCACCTACGCCGGCACCGCCCTCCGCGACAACCACTTTATGCGCTTCCTCTGCTCGCCCTTTTTCGCGCCCTTCAGTCGGCTCTGCTTCTGCGTCTACCTCGTCCACGTCCCGCTTACCTGGTTCAACGTCCACTCCACCCGTTACCCGCAGGTTCGCGATGAGTACGGAGCGGTAGGTTTTTATTTTTGGTGTGGAGCTTTTTGAAGAGTTTTCTAATGTTGTTTTCATTACACTCTCTTTTGCAGACCCAGTTTGTCATTCTGACGTACGCCAACTCCATCTTTGCGGCCATGTTCCTCCACCTTTTCTTCGAGGCGCCCTTCGCCAAGGTCAGTCAGCTGCTCTTCGCCACCTACGACAGCGGCTGTCAGCGGCGGCGGCGGCGGCAGCAGCTGAAATCAGGCAAAAAGACTACAAAGGATGAAGAAGAGTTGAAGAAGATAAATATCATCAACGGCAAAGGAGGAGGAGGAGAAAGTGAAAAGGCACTGGAAGTGCTGTCACTGGCAAAGTTTGTATCGACAAATACCACAACAGCAGCAGCCGAATCAGCACTAACAACCATTGCACAATGATGATACAAATGAACAGTGCACACACATTCCAACATCATCAATCGACACACATCATCTACATTCTGGTCAGAATAGCTCTTCTACTTTAGGATCTGTAATACCATTACTTAAACTTCTTTTACCCGATTAAACGGAGTTAAGCCGCGATAAGTTAATCAAAGCACTACTTCAACTCAAAAGTTGGTGTTATTCAGTTTATTCCCAAAATTATCTCATTAAATAAATCATGGCTTTGTTGGTAGGACAGTCGATTCAAAGGAAGACCGGTGATGTGGTGAAGATCTTGCAGAACATCTCGAGGGTTTTTTCGATCAAACTTATTAGCTGGGAAGTCAGAAAGATATGAACGCTTGGTTCTAATACGGTACCAGCAATTGTTATCATAAAGATGAATGGCCTGTAGATTGGGCATGGTCACAGAAAAATTCAGCCAGTGCACCTGAAAGTCAGAGTTGAGATAGAGAGACAGATCTAGTGCCTTTACTGAGCGCAGCTGTGCTTGAGGAGGTGGGAAATGACGCTCAGGGTTTATGTCGGTAAAGTGAATACTTAAACCCAATTGTTGGAGTCGATGAAGCGGAGAGAGAGCTGAAAAGAGCTGACTGAGTCTAGAGGTTGAAACGCGCAGAGATAGAGAAGAAAGGTTTGGAAAAGAGGTGCAAACGGAGAGAAAGCTGTCGATGAAATGTGTGGAAAAGTTCAGGTAAGTGAGACTGCCTCGAAACTGGTCACTGAGTTTGCTCAACTTGGTAATGGAGGAGCGATGCTGGTCAAAGCCAGATACCTCAACCGATAGTTCACCTGTGTTTTTGACTGCAGATTTCTGGAGAGAGTTTAGAAAGGTGTTTTCATGATCACAGCTGATCTTCTTCAGCTGGGCGAGGATGGGCAGGTCGAACAAAAAGAGTTCTTTTAATGTTAGGTATTTGAGAGCAGACAGAGAGTTGATGGCAATTATGAGAGGCTGGAACGTCCTCAGAACGACAATAGGATCAATTCTGTCGAATTTGTTGATCACTTTGAGACTGATCAGCTGATGTCGCCAGTGGTCATTTTGCAACATCTCAGTCAGAAGATCAAATTTTTTACAATAGGCAGGGGCAAAGATCAGTTCAGTGATGGAGGGAAAAGTGGATTTGATCTGTTTCAAGGTAATCCAGTTCTGTTGATTATTGTCAGCACACCTGAAACAGTTCCACTTGGTCAAACGAAGCTCCGGAAACTGAGGTGATCCATCGGAGTTGGTCAGCAATCTCGCACTGCGCAAAACGTTTTCACTCTTGTTGATTTGAAGTTCATAGTCCTTTACACTAAGACCTCCAACGGTAATGGTGAGTGGCCGGACAGTGGTCTGATTGACCTCCCTCACCCGGTGGTACCACTCGGGACAGACCTGGTGGGCACTGATCCGGTCATGCAGACTCATCTGACTGAATATGGCCAGGGAACACAGCTGAGGAAGATCGGGCTGATGCTTGGATAGGGACATTCTGAATTGCTACAAAAGTCGAGGGGAAACACAAACAAATACAAACACGTGGTGACCTGTTGAGTGAAGAGGTGAGAAACGAGTGAAAGCACAACAACAGCACAATACGAGTGAAGAGTGCCCAGGAAATCCTGTCCACTGTGTCCACTATTTTTCCGTTGGGCCCACTGAAATCAAAATGGCACGCAAACCTTCTGTTCTCTTCAGTACCACTGCTAACTAATTCCTCACAGGACAAATATCTTCTGTCACACTACAACGCCTCTCGCCTTTTCTCTGATAAAACGCTTGAAAAAAACATGAATAATTCTTTACTTTTCACAAAAAGAGGAGTGTAACAAAATTGGCGAGGACCATTGGCTGTACATGGAGAGGGCAAAGCACTTGATGGCTTTGGTTGATTGATTGATTGAAAATACTACTGCAGTTTCAAAAGAGTAAAAAGAAATTTAGTTCCTGTTCTTGTTCCTTGGCTTGAAACCGCCCTTGCCGCCACCACCACTGCTCATCTCTGAAACGCGAACTTTGGTGGTAAACTTTTTGTTGCCGCCTTTGAAAGATCGCTTCTGCTGTTGTTGTTTGTTGTTGTTGTTGGCTCCTCTGTTTGCTGGTGACTGTTTTTTGTTATTGTTCATCTCAGCGACTGGAATTCGTGTGGTGAACTTTTTATTTCTCGGCCGTTGTTTCTCCTGTGGTTGGCGGTTTTGCTGGTTTTTGAAAGGCTTGCGATTGGGGCTGGGGCTGGAGGTGGTGGAATGGCCGTTCCTTTTGCCAGTTTCTCTGCCACTTTTCATCTCAGCGACGGGAACTCTCGTGGTGAACTTCTTCACCCGCTGCTGCTGCCTCTTCTCATTCGCCTCCTGAGCTCGCTGTCGAAAAGTGGTGATGTTCTTCTTCTTGCCCTTCCGGTACTTGTTCATCTCCTTGAGGACCTTTGAGTCGGCCTTCATCTGGCGGATGGCCTCCTCGTCGTCGTCGTCATCATCATTATTATCGTCATCATTATCGTCCTTGTCATCGTCATCTTCTTCAGCATCCTCCTTCTCCTCTTCGGGTTTTGCCGAGATTTTGGCCTTCTTCCTCGCCGGACCACAACCAGGCGAGGAGTATGAAGAAGAGGGAAAGTCCGAAGAAGTGGAGGGCTCGCCCTCTCTGGGGAGAACTCCCACGGGACGTCGTCCAGCAGCAGCAGCAGCAGCTGCTTGTCGCTTCACCCCCAGCCTGCCGGCAATGAGATCCGCAATAGGATTGCGCCCACCCCCGTCCACAGGTCTGTCGGTCATTCCCAGGTGATCGGTCAGCTTCTTTCGCAGCGCGGCAAAGCGATTTTTAATGTCCAGCAGCTGCTCATGCGGCAGCTTCAGCTTCGGCACGACAAAGTCGTCAAACTTGCGGTCCTGGCTGGAGGTCCACACCGTCATACAGGTGGGCCGGCAGGCGGTGTGGACCTTGTCCACGGTTTGCGGCTCAGCGGAGAGCTAAGGTTTTAAAGGTAGAAAAAGGTTAGCATAAAAAACCTCTTTTTTCATAACTAAAAAACTAAGGACTTACATTATCGCCATCATAGGAGGAGATCTGAACGTAGCCGTCACTGCTCGCCGTCACCAGCCACAGCTCCTTGGGCAGCATCGACTCGTCCTTGAGATCAGGGTGCAGCGTCGCCTTCACGTCCACCAGCAGCGACATGTCCTTGATGCGGTTGGCGTGCAGCGTCGCCCGATTCACCACCTGCGCCCCCTGCAGGTCGTAGACCAGCACGTCGGGGCTGTCGCCGCAGATGAACAGCGTGTTGTCCTGGTGGGAAGAGCAAAGGGAAAGCGGTTAAACAAAAGCCGAAACACCTAAATAGAAACACCAAAAGAACACCGTTCTTACATCAGCAAAGAGGACCTTGTTGAGGCGCTTTGCGAAGAAAGATGGGTCCGCCTCCTTCTCCACCGAGTGCGCCACGCCGCCGGTGCCCAGGTCGTAGACGTCGAGGCGGTGCTCGTAGAGGACGGCAAAGTAGGCCCCGGACGGGCTCCAGACGACCTGCTGCGGCGGGGAGGCGGCGCCCGGCGTCTTCAGGTTGATCACGTAGGCGCAGCGGCCCTTCACCAGGTTCCAGGTGCGCAGCGTCCGGTCGCGGGCACTGACCGATAGGAGCAGCTTTCCCGAGGCGTGCACGCTGAGCGAGGTGACGCCCTCGCGGTGGCCGCGCAGCACCTTCTCCAGCGCCCAGCCCTTGCGGCTGTTCCAGATGGCAATGGTCCCATCCTCGGAGCCGCTGAAGAGGTAGGCGGAGCGGAGGAACTCCAGCGCGGTGATGGTGCCGCTGTGGGTGCCCACCAGCGTGCCGGCGTCGATGCGGTGCTTCATGCTGATGATGTGAATGACCTCGTCGACGCCCCCCGAGACGAGGTACTTCCAGGAGTGGGCCACCGCGCGGACGCTGCCCTCGTGGGCCTTGTTCGTGAAGCTCCGCTTCAGGTTGTAGGCGGGTTTCTATTATATCGGTTGGGATAAAAAGAAAAGCGATGATGAAACCAAAGTATAAGTACAAGTGGGTAAGCAAAGCAGAGCACTACTTACATCATCCTCCGTCGTCTTCTGCAGCAGAAAGCCAACCAGGTACTCCTCGTAGGAGCCAATCACCACCTCCATGGTATTTTTTGTGGTAACCTTCTTTTGGTAGGATTCTTCTTTGATCAGCTTCCTTCTTCTAACTTTCAAACCTGAGTTTTGCGGTTAGTGTTTACAAGACAGACAGAAAGATCACACGTTTGTTTTTTGAGGAGCACATGTGAGCGGCTATTTCTGACTCTCTGACGGCAGCGGCGCAGCTGTCGATGTAGCCGTCAGAAGAGAAGATTGTTGTTTTGGCGAGACAAATGCCAATTTTTTTGCATTTTCCAACTGATCTGAAGTCCACTTCTTCAACTTCAAGAACTTCCTCCTATTCATTAGCAGTTAACTCATCTCCCACAGAATGGATCCCAAGCAGGCACAGCTTCGTGGTAAGTGGTGATGACGGTGGTGTGAGCGGCTGTTTTGCAGTGTTGTCCGGTGTTGTTGTTGTCCTCATTTGCCGCCTCACCTGCCCAATGTCTTCAGCTGGTGGTCTCTGTCTTTCCTTGTTCTCTTTCCTCCTTTTCATTCATCTGTAAACTGTATCTGTTCACACTGTTTAATCCTCAACCACCACCACAACAACAACACCGTAAATTCTGATCACCCTCAACCCCATCCCAATCCCATCACAATTATGAACGCCTGCAAAGTGGGCAGCTCTGGACGGCCGATCCTTCGTTGGGCGGTGAACACCGCCGCCTGGAGCCCCAGCCGCACCGAGTGGGTCACGGCGATGCGCCTGGTGGACAGCGACGAGGAGCGCCAGCGAATCAACCGCTTCGTCTTCAAGCGGGACGCCAAGCACGCCCTGGTCGGCCGGCTGCTCATTCGCAGCTGTTGCCGGCACTACCTCGACGCCGAGCAGCAGCAGCAGCTCTTCAGTTCCAACAAAACTTCTTCTTTTTCACCAGAAGTGTCCTCCAGTGAAGATCAGCATCGACGACCATCACTGAGAATAGCTCGCAGTGAAAAGGGAAAGCCGATTCTCCTGCAAAGTAAGAGTGTGCTTACTGATGATGGCCAGTTTCCTATTTCTTTTTGCTAATTTCGAACTTTATCTTCACTTTAGCCGACTCTACTGGCACCGAGTCGCCCTACGAGGCCTTCCACTTCAACGTTTCCCACTCGGGCGACTACTGCGTCCTCGCCGCCGAGCAGAGCACCACCAAACTGGGCGTCGACCTGATGAAGGTGGAGGTCTCTGGCGGAATGGGCCGCCTGGCCGGCTTCTTTCGCAGCATGACGCGGCAGTTCTCCGAAGCGGAGTGGCGGTACATTCGCTCAGCAGAGGGTGGCGATGAGAGCAAGCTGGCCCGTTTTATTCGCCTCTGGTCGCTGAAGGAGGCGCTGGTGAAGGCGGAGGGCAGTGGCATCATCCTCCCGCTCTCCCGGCTCAGCTTTGCCTGTCCCACGAAGCTGGTCGCTCCCGGGCAGGCGATTGTCACCGACTCGAGCGTCACGGTGGTGAACCCGGGCGAAGGGCACCGCCCACTGCCCGAGCCGTGGGCCTTTGAGGAGTGCATGCTCGATCGGCTGCACTACGTCTCGGTGGCGAAGCAGGTTAAACAGGAGGGAAAGGATGATGGTGATCATCATCAGAACAACAACAATAACCATCAATTGGGCTTTGAAATGCTCGCCATTGAAGATCTGCTGGTAGAAGTTCAGAACTTGTCATCGAGTCCTGGTCAGCTCTGCACTCACGACGACGAGAAGTACTGGACGGACTTTTGCCGAAAGTCTTGATCAACAGTGTCTGCAATAACAACAACAAAACTCACTTCCTCATTGTACTTTTTCTACGATCATTTCTAAAGCCCTTCCTTTTCTACTGCTACTGTCCTTTTTGTGTAGTCGTCTTTCACCCTAAATTAAATCACGCTTCTCAATTTGAACCCTTCTTTTTTTCTACCCCAATTTCACCAGAATCCGAGGACAAGATTCGCCTGCAGATTGAACTGGAGTTTGTGCAGTGCCTCGCAAATCCCAACTACCTCAACTGTAAGTTTCGGTTTATTATCTTTCATTCAACCTTTAATTCCCTCTCCCCTTTTTACCCACCCGCAGACCTCGCCCAGCGAGGCTACTTCAAGGACAAGGCGTTCATCAACTACCTCGACTACCTGCAGTACTGGAAGCGGCCGGAGTACGCCAAGTTCATCAAGTACCCGATGTGTCTGCACTTTCTCGACCTGCTGCAGGCGGAGCACTTTCGCCGGGAGCTGACCTCGACGCAGTGCAGCAAGTTCATCGACGACCAGATCATCCTCCACTGGCACCACTACGCCCGCAAGCGCACCCGCCTCTTCTCCAGCATTGCCTCCTCGCAGGGCCAGCAGGGTCAGCAGAAGCCGAACACCTCGGGTCAGCAAACGGAGAGCTCAAGTTCGACAACAGCTTCTTCAGCAGCAGGAGCAGCAGCAGCATTACCACCACCACCACCGAATCATCAGCAGCAGAATAATCATCACCAGCAAAACAATAACAGTGGCGGCAGCGGTAGTGGACCATCGACGGCTCTGCTCAACGGCCATGCCAAGATCTAGATTAGAACTTTTCACATTTTCTATTTCTCAAAAGCTTATTCCTTTTTTGTATCATACTTTTTCCCCTTTCTTCTTTCCTTCTTATCTCATGATCACCGTATCACTTCTGTGTACCTACCTACAAACTTCACACTGTAAGCCACTATCGCTCTACTCAGCTCGACACAACTTTTCTGAAGCAAAAAACGTTTTCATGTAAATCAGAAATTCCTTCTGTTTTTCTCCACTGGGGTTTCTATTTTGATAAGCAGCAAAAATCGCAGCACAGTTTCTCTTCTGGGAAATTCTTTTAGCGGTGAAGAGTTCTATTTTGTTTTGTTTTGTTCTTTTGTAAGTGTGTGTGTGCGTGTGTGTGCGTGTTTTGCCAGCAATGATGCAACTGATTCTTTGGCGCTTTCAAAGCTCAATGTTTTTGCTGTTTTTGCTGCTAATTCTCGCCTCTCAACCACCACCTGTTTTCTCCTCTTCAAGCTCTGAAGCAACAACAAAAGACGGTGATAATGTCACCACACTTCTTATCATCACCACCAACTTCAATAACACCGAAGTTTCCACCACCACCACCTCCATCTTTGAGTATTCAACATCGACCGAAAAGAATGCTGGAAATTCCACAACCACCATCAAAACCAAAACCAACCAAATTCACCAGCTGGAGATCATTGCCTTTGCCGTCATCTTTCTTCTGCTCGTTCTCACCCTCACTATCCTCTCATTCTACGGTTTGATCATCAGAAAGGTCCGTCTTCTATCGGTGAAACCCTTCTCCACTAACTTCTATCTAACTCATCAACGATCACCTCAGAACGCAGTCCACCTCTCCGTCGACGACATCTCCCTGGTGGGCGCCCACTTTCGGCCAGAGTTTAGAAAGAGCACAAGAAAGGAGCCACTCACTTCACACTAGCTGACTGACCAGAGAATTACTTTTTCGACCCCTGAATCGTTTTTTTTCTAAATTACCTCAACAATCACCACATGTCATCGCTTTATCACCATCACCACTACTAATAAACATTCCCAAAAACCCAAAACCAAGCAAATCTGGTTGGAAAACTGTTCGCATCTTTGTTACTTTGATAAACTTCCCTTCTACTACCTCGTTCTACTCCCTTTTTTGCAAAATTTTGCTTTCACTGTCGACGATGAAGTTTCACTCCTCAAAAGTTCTGCTGCCTCAATATGTCATCTTCTTGGAATACACACTGGCAAGCGTGGAAGCTAATAAAACGGTTTTGAAAGAAGAAGGAGCAGAAGACATCATCAGCGGCGGTGTCTCATCATCCACTTTCACCTTCGTCCGCATCAGCGTCCTAGTCTTTCTCGCGCTAGTCATCGCCGTCCTCATCACCGCCTGTCTGGTCGGCCTCTTCAAGCTCTGCTGCCTGAACAGTCCGGTCGCCGGCCCTAACGCCCGAAACGTCCCGGTTCAGGGCGCCTTTAGAAAGGTAGGTTGAACAGCATTAACAGTTGTTGATCAACGAACAATCTACCTTCTTTTTTCCTCTGCAGAAAAACTTCTTTTTCATTCCCAATCATCGTCGGATGAAGTTCGGCGTCGGCAGACCACCCAATAACGTGTTTGGGGGCGTGGACAGCGAGAGCAGTGAGGGTGGCAATAGCTTCAGTGGCAGCGCCCACTCTCTTGGGGGAGGTGGAAATATCCCTGCCTCCTCGGCTGATTCCTGGGGCAGCACTCAAAGCCTGCCGAGTCATTTCGAAGCCACCGGACAAGCCAACAACGCTCCCAACCGTGGTCCAAAGCTCTCCTTTGACGGGAGCAACAGCAGTTTTTCCTCCTCAAATCCTCCTCCTCCTCCTCAGAGAAAGGTCATTGGTGACTTTGTTGTCCACAGTGGCCCAGGAAGTGGTGGTGGTGGTGGTCAAGGTGGTGGTCAAAGCGGTGGTCTCATCGTGGTCGGTCCTCCTCATCCTCCTGGCAACCAAGGCAACGCCTCTTCAACTGGTTCTCTCTACTTTTCCGCCCCAGAAGGTTCTGCGAATGATGTTCGCGGAGGAGGAGGAGGAGGAGGAGGTAACAAGAAGTCCTCTAAAAGTGGTGCTGAAGGCAGTGCTAAGAGTGGAAAGAGTAGTAAGAGTGACAGCGAAAAGAAGCCGACACTGCCGCCACCGCCCACCAAGCCTTGAAGACGAATTTCTCTTTCTCGACCACTATTCAACAAGAGTTCTACTTTGCTCAATATTAAAAAAACGCATGGAATCCATCTTTTCATTTGCGGAGGATTTTCAAGTGGATTGAGCCTTAACCTTATGAAATACTCCACGCACTTCTGAAACGCAATTTCGAAATTCCAACATCATTGTTGTGTGATATCCCGTATTATCCCCATAAAAACCTATGGCCAAAGTGTGTTTTACTTTAGACAAAAACAGCTTGAGTATTCGCTAACTGTCTTGAGCCATCATTGAGTCTCTCTTTCTGATTTTGTTGATCGTCATGTTGCTGCTTCCTTTCAGTCGTCCGCGCGGTCAGTCATCGCAGCTTCCACTGTTGATGATACTTTCCGGACTACTGCTACTAGTGGTAGTGGAAGCCGCTTTTGCCGTCGGTGCCGTGAAGACGTACGACATGCTGGGCAAAAAGCTGCGCGAAGCCCCTCAAAGAGGTGTCTCCAGAAAGTCTCCGTCACCAAACTCCCAAAACGTGGTGATTGATCCAGTTACACAGCAGCAAGAGGAGGTGGAAAAGAAGGTGGCTATCATCGCCGATGGCAGCAGCGCCTTTCCCTTTTCGAAGTCCCTCTCCACGCTGGGCGTCATCGTCACCGCCCTCCTCCTGCTCTGCCTCTCGCTGGTGGCGGTCGCCTGTGTGCTTCAGCTGTGCAAGGTTTGTAGAGACCAAGTAAGTGGTGGATGGACTGATCAGCAGGCGGAGCATCCGCAACCAGCCGCCAGGCCCATGAAGGCGGTCTTTTTGCGTCCGCATCCGGTGCCTCCACCGACGCCGAAAACCGGGGCCAGTAATGGGTCGCAGTTGCCGGCTCCACGACCAACAGGACCACAAGGACCACCGCCAGGACTGCCGGGACCGAGAGCTCCAGCTGTTGCTGCTTCAGGGCCTAGTGCAGCTAATCAGGTGGCCCCTTCAGTTGACTCGCGATCGCTGAACGATGAAGCCACCAGCACCACCTCCTCCTCCTCCTACTCCAGCGACAGCGACGGTGAACGCAAGAGGCAGATTCTGGCGAGATACTAGAAGAAAGAATGAATGGCTCGAACCGAGGCTTCTTACTGGACTGGTTTAACTTTTGTTGTATGTTTTTGTTTCCTTCTTCAGCAGCTAAAGCTGAAGCTGAAGCTGATGCTCAATGCTTTTTCTTGTTATCTGGAGGAAGCAAAATTGATGGCGACAGGTTGTTCCACCACAGCAATTTTGGTCATTTTCGTTGTTTTATTTTCTAAAGGGCAAGCAGCATTTTGGTAGTTTTGTTGAGTTGAAAGCCTTCAGTGCTTTTTGCTGCTGCTGCTGCTGCTGCTCTTGCTGGTGGACTTTCCCGAAGTTGAAGGAGGCACAGCCGATGCGGAGGACTTCGAAGCACCTGGACTGACCTTCGAGTTGACAATTAGTCCTGGACCACTACCTTTAGTTGGCGAGGTGGAGCTCTTGCTGATGGCTGGTGGAGGTGGCAAATTTGAGCTGCCTGATGATGCTGGCTGACTTTTTGAAGAAGGGGCTCCAGGTGATGATGATGATGATTTGCCACAAACCCCCGGACCACTACGACTTTTGCTGTGGCTGGCCACCACCTTCAAAATGTTCTTCTTTCTCGACGAGCGCGAAGACGTCTTCTCCATCATCATCTTCCTCGTCTTCTTCGATGAGCAGGACTTTTCTCGAGGCGAGGATTTCGATTTAGAGACCACAGAAGTAGAAACAGCCGTCACCTGTGGCTGGAGCTGGACCGACCGGTTAATTGCCCGGTTCATCGCCTCTCGATCCACCAGCGTCGAGGCGAGCGGTGCATCAACGCTGAACGTCAGATCGGTGAAGATGCGAATGAAGGGCATTCCCGCGGACTGCACCACCGGACTGAAGCTGCGCTCTCGGGCCTCGTCCTCGCGGTGCGTCGCCACCATGACCACGTTGAGACCGGCCTGGTGGGCGGCCACCGCCTTCCTCGCTGAGTGCGTCAGAAAGAGCGTCTCCTCGGGCCCCAGGCCCAGGCGCTTCAGGACCGCTCGATAGGTGGCCGCCTCTTCCATCGGCCCCAGCTCGGTGTCCACGAAGGAGCGGATGATCAGCGAGAGGTCGGAGTGGTTGGTGCGGGCCAGGAGGCGGCGCATCGCCTCCGCCCAGCCGCTGGAGACGACGTGCAGCATGATGCTCTCTTTGGTGGCCCAGTCGGCGAGGCAGATGGCCGCATCAGAGTAGACGGCCGTCTCCAGTTTGCCGTGCTCCAGGCCAAAGAAGAGCATGTGAAAGCTGTGAAGGAGGGAGAGGGGAGGAAGGCGAGGAAGATGGGTGGGTTAAAATAGCTGATTTTTTTGGGTTTTTGTTGTGCGAACCTGAAGTTCCGAATCGCCTCGTGGTTGACCATCGTCTCTAGGCAGTGTTGCACGTAGGCGGCCACCGCAGCGATAGATGCCTCAGTGGCCTTTGACTGCTGATCTCTGGAAACGGTAAACTCCCGGCCCTCTTTGGCCGCCTGCAGGCGCAGCAGCTCAACGTCCCTCGCCAGCACCCGATTGCCCCAGTTTCGGGAGAGGTAGGCGGCGGCGTTCCGCCACAAAAACGGGTACACCACCTTCTCCAGCCAGCTCGACTTGGTCACCGTGCAGATGACGTCGAAGAGGATCGCTTTTGGCTTGCGGACGACCAGGCTCATTGGGTGTGCATAACAACAAAAAAAATGGGAAAAAGAATGACGTTGCTTTCTAAGCCAAACGCACACTTTATGCTTCAGGTAAGTTCTAAATTGACAACATCCAAAAACTAACCAGACTTTTCTACAGCTTCCGCCTAAAGTAGGGCAACTCCTCGAGGGGACAGAGCACAGTGTACCTCGCCACGCCAGAAAACTCCTTTCCATGCTGGTCAATCCACACACTTCCGCTCCCGGGTAGATACACTGACCGAGAGGTGGTGTTTCCACTCAAAACGGGCGCCACCACCAGGTCAGCTCCCAGAGCAAACTGATCATCCACCGGCCAGCTCTGCGGGTCATCCGGCGCCAGGTACCAAAGCGGACGAAGAAGGGGCTCACCGGCCAAAGTGGCCTCTTTTGCAATGGCCAGCATCGTCGAGCTGTGTTCAGCGTGGAGTTCCTGAAAGCGGCGACTGAGGTTGGCCGCCCTCTCCGAGACCGTCCACGGCCAAACAAAGCCAAAGTTTTGCGGTCCGGGAAAGAAGGCGGTCAGCTGGAGCCAGCGAATGAACAGCTCTTCAGAGGGTTTGTTGTTTACATGTTCTTCTGAGGGTTTAAAGGTGGGCGGGAGGAGAAAACTGTAGCCGGCGAGATTCAGCGTCAAAGCATCAGCAAGAACTTCTTTAAGCGAACTCCAGCGCCCTCCATCAATTTCGGCCATCTGAAGCGCCAGCGGAAGGTCCTGAGCATGGTATGCGGCGTCGATGGAGTTGGTCAGATTTTTGTGTTGATGCTCAAACGTAAAGTGCTCCTCAAAGCGGGCCACAAAGCGAGCATAGACCGCCGTGAAGTGGTTTCCGTAGTGGCCGGTGGAGCTCAGCGTGTGGAGCCGCCTGGAGACGTCCGCCCCGAAGACGCCCAACTGGGCGTCCACAAAGCGATATCCATCAACGCCTAGGCGTGTGCTGGGAAAACGGGCAAACAGTCGCTCCAGACGAGCTCGGTTCAGCTTGATCAGGTTGGAATAGTCGAACAGCGAGCCGCCAGTCCCCCTCCAGCTAAAGGTAAACAGCTGACTTCGGTTGAGCGGATCCGCCATCAGAAACTCTTTACCACCGCTGGTACGGAAGGTGGTCGAGTGCTCGCTGACGAAGCTGCTCACCGCGAGGACCAGCCGGTGGCCGAGGGCGTGAAGACGGGCTACCAGGGCGCTTGGATCGGGGAAGCGAGCCGTGTCGAAGGAGAGGTCGCCGTGGTGAGCTTCCCAGTTGTGTAGGACGAGGCTGGCGTTCTTGAAACCGGAATGGGTCTCAATCACTTTGAGAAGCTGTGACTGGTTGAGCGCCTTTACATCAAAGCTGAAGGACTGAGTGTGATGGCCATTGAAAATCCACTCTGGAACTCGCACTGGATCGACCTTCCACGTGAAGGCGTGGTTGGCGTTGAAGTGTCGGCGAGCGAGCTGACCATTGGCGGCAAAGAAGAGGTCCAATCGAAGATCGACCGAGGTGTCCTGGGCGATCGTCTGCTCGGCGGAAATGCACAGCTCGTCATCATTTTGCAGCTGAATATACGTCGGATAGAACTGGCCAAAGTCAATGGCAAAACCGTCCGAGCTGAAGAGAACTGTGTCCACGACGGGACCTAGCTGACTCTCCCCACTACCGGTCATCAGAGGGACGACCGCTGTTTTCAAGTTCGATTTCGATTTGAGAAAGGTGGCAAACCAGCGAGCCGGCCTGTTGTACGATAAATCAATGCACAGCTGCGGAAAGGAGGTGTTCGAATAGTGGTGCCACCAATTCAGACTGTAGTACGGCTCCAGGGTGCTCCGAGTGGTGGAGTTGCCGATGAAAAGCGAGTTTATGTTTGGAGCGTTGATGTTCTCTGCAGATGATGAGTTGGAAGTGGACGAAGACAGTCGCCAGAAGGTTCTGGAGCTCCGCTGGAAGGCCGTAAAGTTGCCGCCCCTAAAGTGAAGCTTCAGTTTGGCTGGCCCCGAAGAGCTTGAAGTAGCTCTTCGAGGATTGCGAAAGAGCACCGTCTGGTGATCGTCGAGCACCTCAAAGTCAGGCGCAGTGAAGACCACTTTTGGAAACACGTCTGCCAAGGTGAAAGAATTAAAAACGGCTAACAAGCAGCATAGAATTGAAAGTTGAGAAAGGACCATTTTGTTTTGATTTGTTGCAAGCGATTTGTTTTGATGGAAGGGAAACTCACTCACTCAATGACTTTTATTACATTCTTACTCAACTATACTTAATCAGCATCGGCTGCTTATCAGAGATGGCATTTATCAACATCCTAAGTGGGAGAAATACAGCTGTTGATAAAAGGTAAGTAGCAGCAGCCACATGTACACCTGGCACACCTTTTTTTTGTACAGTACTATCATCAATCTCAAAACATTTCTTGAAAAAACAAAATGTGAACAATTTTAATCTTTGTTTTACAGCCTTTTCAGGTGGTGGTAAAAACTAATCTCCAATGTTTTGGTGGTTGAGGAAAAGAATAGTAGTAGTGAGTAAGAGTGGTGGTGGTGGCAGTAGAAAGAGGTGGGTTAAAAAGAGGAGGTATAAAATGAAGAAGAGATATAAAATCGCGAGGATAATTTAGTGTTCTAAAATGTTCTAAAGAGAGCTCCTCTTAAGGGAGACGAAAAACACTCACACAGCAGGTGAGAAGATGAAAAGAGGATGAAAAGGTTGAAATAGAAATGAAAATGATCACGAGAATGAGGAAGCTAAAAGCAGTAGAAACTGAACAAAACCCGAGAGTTCACTCGTCCATAGCCTCACCACCCGCTTCACCTTCCATCGTCGGCGGCTGCTGCTGCTGCTGCTGCTGCTGCTGTGTCACCGTCTCATCATCGTCGTCGTACTCGCGCAGATCCAGCGCAAAGGTTCGACTGGTAAAGTAGACCGGGCTGATGGTGGTGGCGGGTGGTGGGGCAACGTTCTCAGGGCGGTCAATATCGCTCAGGCTGACGTCGCCGTGTACATCCTGTAAAGAAGAGAAAAATAAAAAAAGTTAAAAATCAAAATCAAACAAAAACACAGCACTTCTTTTCACCTACCTCTCGCGTCACGCCAATCAGCGAGTCCATCTGCCCAATCAGGTGGGCATTGTGTGAGATGAAGATAAACTGCGTCCCGCCGGCCAGCCCGCCCCGGTCCTTGACAAAGCCCAGTAGCCGCTCAATGTTCGCCCCGTCCAGCGACCCGTCCAGCTCGTCCATCACAAAGAAGCTGGGCAGCCGGGCGGGCGGGTAGACGGCGTAGATGAAGGCAAAGGCCGCGAGGCAGCGCTCGCCGCCGCTCATCAGGCGCATCTCCTGAAACTGCTTTCCCGGGGCGATGCAGGAGTAGTGCAGGCCGGCCAGGTAGCCCTCCTCGCCGTCCAGCGGCAGGAGGATGGCCTGCGCATCCGCCCGCCCCACCAGCGCCTTGTAGACGGCGTCAATGCGCGCAGAGACGGCGCCCAGGTAGGCGGAGAAGCGGCGCTGTCGGTGGCCGCGCACGTCGGCAAACTGGCGGCGCAGCGTCAGCACCTCGTTTTCGAGCTTGCGCAGCTGGGCCGCGTTGGAGCGCATCTTTCGGCGCAGTTCGCTCTCCCTAGATAAAAAAAGGTAAATAAAGTTATGATAAGCAAACAAAAACGTAAAAGCACTTACTCCTCGCTCAGGTCCACCTCCTCCGAGACGGTCACCTTCTTCAGCTCGTCCTCCAGCGCCTTCAGCTCCGTCTGCAGGGCGTACTTTACCTCCGGTCGGCTTCGGGCCTTCTTTTCCACCTCCTGGTTGTTTTTCTTAGTCTTCTTCCTCTTGGCAGCTGCTGTCGGTGGCGGTGGTGGTGCTGATGCCGGCGGTCCTCCCTCCTCCTCCGCGGCGGTGGCAATCTCCGCGAGCAGCTCAGCAATCGACCCATAGTCGACCTGCAGGTCGGCGGCGCTCTCAAAGTCTTCCGGTCCCACGTCCTGGTCCTCCTCCTCCTCCTCCTGCTCGGCAAAGAGCTCCGCCAGGAGCTGCGAGTCTACCGGCAGCTGAACCGCCTCCACATAGGCCGAGCGAAAGAGCTCATAGCGGGCCTTGGCGCGGCTGCGCACCGCCTTCCGCGCCGCGACCAGTGCGTGCTGGGCGTCCGTCTGTCGGCGGTAGGCCGTCTCCAGCTCGGTGGCCGCCTGCTTCGCGGCAGCCTTCGCCAGCCGCCGCCCCTCCGCCGCCTGCTGGGCACGCTCGCGAAGCGCCTCCAAGGTGGCCTGCTTCGTGGCCAGGGCCTCCCTGGCCGCGGCCATGTCCGCCTCGAGCCGCGCCACCTTCAAGCGCTCCTTCTCCGCCTTATCCTCCCAGAGCTTCAGCGTCGAGTCGATGGCCGTTCCGGTGGCTGGTGTTCCGCTGGCTCTTCCTTCTTCAGCTGCCCCTTCTTCCCCTTCCGCCGCCGTGGGAAAGACCATCTTCGCGAGCAGTGCCTCCCGCCGACGGTGCAGCCCCTCCAGCGCCTCCATCGCTTCGCGCACTCGCTTCCCGTCGCCGTAGAGGACGGCCTCAAACTTGGCCAGATCCGCCTCGCCCTCAAAACCGCCACGGCCTTCAAACTGGGCAAAGAAGGCGCCAAAGACCTCGTCGACGGCCGCCCGGCGCACCTCCGCCAACGCCGCCTCCTTCTCCTCTAGTTGAGCTCGAGCCGCCGCAAGCTCTTCCTCCTTCGCCGGAATCTTCTCCTGCTCCAGCGCCACCAGCTCCGCCTGCTGCCGGGCGAGCCGGGTCTTCAGGTCCTCCAGGTGGGCTCGCTTGATGTTCAGCTGGGCGGTGAGTCTGCAGGAAAAAAGGAGTTAACTAAAAAAAGATAACAAACTCAGTCCTCAGCCTTACCTGACCACCTTCGCCGCCAGCGGCTCCAGCGCCGTGGTCGCCTCCGTCAGCGCCTGCTGCGCCTCCGTCAGCTGGCGCTCCTTCCGCGCCACCCGCTCCTCCTCCGCCTGGAAGGACTCGTCGTCAAAGGCGTCCAGGCCATGGGCTCCAAAGCCGCCGCCCCCACCTCCTCTGCCTCCAAAGTCGGCGACAATCTCCACCGGGTTGTTGTAGAGCGTGCCGCAGCGGGCGGAGATGGCCCGGCACTGCCGCAGCTGGTTCACCACGGCACTGGCCGTCTCTCGATCGGGCGCCACCACCGCGTTGCCCACCGCCATAAAAAGGGCCCGGTCGGCGTTGGCCACCCCCGGCGGCAGGCGGATGAGGTCGTAGAGGAGGCGGCAGGAGTGGCTGTCCGCCTGACCGCCGTGGTCATGACCATTACCACCCCTTCCTCCTCTAATCTTCTTGACGGCTTCGCGCATCGGCGCCAGCGACTCGGAGAGCGGCGAGGTGGAGCGGCTGCCGCGCGGCAGCAGCACGTCCAGGGGGAGAAACTTCAGCGAGGCGTAGTCGGAGCGCGCCTCCTGCTCCATCACCTCGCGCATGGTGGCCATCGAGTCGACTAGTACGGTGTTCAGGTGACGCCGGGCGACGATGTTGTACACGGCCAGGTGGCTTCAGAGGAGGAGGAGGAAGAGGAAAGGGTAAAAAAGTTTAGAATTAGGGCTAATTAAACCACTACCACCACCTCCACTCCCTACCTTCGATTGGCGGGCTTGCAGAGGGCGCCCAGGCGACCGTGCACCCGACCACGGTACGCCGCCACCAGTCGGTCAATCTTCGCCTTCTCCTCCACCCGCTTCCGGTTCAGCAGAAAGGAGCTAAACTTGGCGCGGAACGTCTCGCGCGCCTCCTTCAGCCCACGCTCCTGCTGCTGAAGCGCCTGGGCGGCCGCCTCGCGCGCCCCCCTCGCCACCGCCTCCTCCGCCAGGGCCTTCTCTTGGGAGGCGGTCAGCGTGGCGACGTCGGCGGCCAGCGAGCTGAGCGCCCGCTCCACCTGCTCGTTGGCCGCCTCCAGGCCGGCGCGCTCCGAGGCGAGAAAGGCCAGATCGCGCTCGCCGGTGGTCACCTCGCGCCCCAGGCGGGCAATGTCGCGCTCCAGGTCGGCCGCCTGTGAGTAGCCGTCGCCGGTCGTGGCCAGTCGCTGCTGCAGGGTTTGCTTCAGTCTGGAAGAAAAGGGTTAGAAAGTTTTAACCAAAAGCACATTACCACACTTACCGAATAAACTGGTTCTGCTGCTCGGGGGTGAGCTGAAGCTCGCCACCACCTCCTTCTTCTTCTCCCGAAGCCTGCTGCTCCCGCTGCAGTTGCTCGTTCGCCGCGGCAATGCTCCCGTCAATCTCCGCCAGCTCCTCGCGATACTGCTCCGCCTCCTGCAGCATCACCTCGCGCTTCCGCTCCAACTCGTGGGCGTTTCGCTGCGCCAGGGCGTGTCGCTTCTGCGCCGCCCCCAGCTGCGCCTCCAGCGTGCGCAGGGCACTCTGCTCCTGCGCCTCCATCTCCAGCGCGGCAGTGCGGTGCTCCCCCTCGGCGGCGCTGGCCGCCCTCGAGGCCGCCTCCAGCGCCCGCTTCGCTTCGACCTTCGCACGCTCCAGCCCGCCGCGGATGGCCGCCTCCGCGTCGGCCACCTCCGCCTCGGCCAGGCGGAGGCGCTCTCGGGCGCGCTCCAGCTCGGCGGCGTTCTCCTGCAGGTCGAGCAGCGCCAGCCGGCTGCGCAGCGTCTCAATCTGCCCGGTGATGTTGTCGCCCGCCTGTCGGCGCTCAATCATACTCCGAATGAACTCATTCGAGCGGAGGAGGCTGGTGCGCTCCTGGCGGCAGATCATCAGCTGGTCGCTCTTCTCCTTGATGGCTTTCTGCATGAGGGAAATAAGATAAAAGATCAAAACTGTAAATCATCATCAGTAAAATAAGTCCAACTTACATTGAGGCGGTTGTAGGCGGCCGCGTACTCCCCGCTGCCCGACAGCTCCTCAATCACCTTCGTCAGCTTGTCGGCGCTCTTCGTCACGAAGGCGTCAATCGTCCCCTGGAAGAGGAGGAAGATCTTGCTGTTGGCGTCCAGGCGGAGGCGATGCAGCTGCCGCTTGTAGTCGGGCAGGGCGCACACCCGCTCATCTGCCTTGTACTGTGAGGTTCGATTTGCCAGAATGCCTCGCTGAAAGGTGAACTCCTTCACTGCTGATGTTCCCGCTTCGGTGGTGGTGGTGGTGGTAGACGGACGCGATCGAAGCACCAGCTTGACGAAGGCCAGCAGCGACTCCTCGGCGTCCCACTGGTCCTCCTCCTCATCCTCTTCAGCTGTGTTGTCGCCATTCAGCGGCTTCTTCTGGCTGACCAGGTCGCTGAGGTTGCGAGCGCGGTGTTTACTGGAGCGAACACAAAGGGCAAAGCTGATGGCGTCCAGAAGGTTCGATTTGCTGTCGATTTTGTTTTGAGAGAGAGTGTTAGGCGTGAAAAGGATTAGAAAAGGTAGTAGAGTCTTTACATACCCGCTACCGTTGGAGCCGACGATGGCCGTCAGGTCGGTGAAGGGGCCGACGATGTGGTGGCCGCGGTACGACTTGAAGTTGTACAGTTCAATGCCAACGAGGGAGCAATTCAGGGTGTCTTCTTCCTCTTCTTCCTCCGCAGGCTCGCCGCCGGTAGCATCTGCGGCGGCATCGTAATCGCCATCAGCAGCTGCATCATCGTCGTCGTCGTCCTCACTTTCAACAATTGGAGGCTTCTTGCGACGTGTAGTGGCTCGTTGGCCCGCGCCACGGCCACGACCGCGACCGCGGCCGCGACCCGACGGTTGAGCCTTCCTCGCCTCCCTCGGTGAAGGAATGTCTTCGACTTCAGGCTCTGAGGGCTCTGCTGGTGATGGTGGCGGCGGCGGCGATCCGTGAACGACAAAGGAGTCCTGGTCAGAGTCCGAGTAGGACATGGTGGGGGTGTGGGTGGTGATCAGAGATGATGATGATCACTTCTTCGTTTGATGGGCGTATGAGAGTCAACCGTTTGTTTTCGTGTCAAAGTTCAACGGCTGAGTTGACGGCAACGAAGCGTAAACGCGAGCACGGTACTGTGTGTCTACTGCTACCCAAACGGCAACGGCCGCAGCGCTAGCAGCCCCTTGCTGTCAAAATAGAGGCGATTTCAAAAATAGAATCGGAAAAACGAAACGATCTTATTCTTTGCTTTGGCAGAATTGCTTCCTCACAGAAAGAAAAATTTTTCAGTAGTTCAGTGGTGTGGTGCTATTTTTATGAGCAAGTCTATTCATAGCCTTCTCCCCCCTTCAATCGCTTCAGTTTTGTTTGCCGCTACTTCTTGAGAGCTGTTTTACGAGCAGCTGCTGCTACAACGACAACAAAACTGCATTGCATTGCTCTTTCACTTTCTCAACACAAAACAGAATCCTCCTTCTTCTTTCAAGTGCAACAAGAAAAGCAAGTGAACGAGCGAGCAAGTCTTTATCCCAGTCAAACAAAACAAACAACTCATTTGGCCAAGAAAGATGTTCAACTTTGTATCCTGGTTTCGTGGGTACTTTTACGTGGAGGAGGAGGAGGTGGATGAAGATGCTCAAGTGATGGAATCTCCAACAAAATTATCAGAATCATCGGCCGAAGTCTCATCATCAAAAGAATCACCTGAAGAATCATTCATACCAGTTTCCATGCCCGAATCTACTGAAACACCATCTTCATCACCCTCACCACCACCATCACCACCCCAACAATCCCCCCCATCACCATCAGCACCAATGCACATCAATGACCTCCCAACAGACTGCCTGCTGGCCATCTTCGCCCAGCTCTCCCTCCACGACCGCCTCCAGTCGCTGCGCCTCGTCTGCGCCGCCTGGTTCACCCTCGTCGAGGAGATGGCCATGCGGGCACGGTCGCTGACGCTGCTCGGCGCCCCGGCCAGCGTCACCGACCTCGCCCTGACGCTGATCAACGAAAATGCCTTCGAGAGCGAGGAGCGCCGCCTGAAGAAACCCGGAAGCCCGAGTTCTATTTCTAACTCAACAAACTCCGACCAGTGCTACGACGACGACCTGATCATCGAGGGCGCCAATCCCAAGGTCGTCTTCACCCTTACTATGCTCTTCAGCCGCCTAGAGACCCTTACCGTGCACCTCTCCGCCGGCACGCCCTTTCCCACACTTCGCCTGTGGCTGATGCAGCTGCCCGCCCTCCGCCGCCTCACACTGGCCGGCTTCATCGAGCACCAGGAAGATGGGCGCCGCTTTCTGGAGCGCATTCTCCCCACTCTGAACGCCCTGGACCGCCTCGAGGAGCTCCACCTCCTGGCCACGAACTTCTTTGTAGTACGCCTCGCTGAAGAGGGTGATGAGGAGGAAAGTGACGGTGAGGATGAAGGTGAGGAAAGGACCGTACCCTTCGCCCCCGCCCTCTCTCGCGTCCTCGCCCAGCTGACCGCCTTCTCGCTGGCCCACTACGACGGCTCGCTGTACAGCGTCCTCAGGGCGCTCACCCCTGCCACCCACTGTCGCCGCCTTCGACTGGACGTCGCCCGCGACCGCCGCCACTGCACCGAGGTGGAGCTCCGCCAGCTGGTCACCTTCAATCGGGCGCTCTTTGACGGCCTAACTCACCTGAGGTTCGCCCTGCCCGACACGAGGCTGGTCAGCTCGTTGGTGGCGGTGCTCTGCAGAGAACCTCCTCTGGTTCAGTCTGAAGAGCAGAAGTCATCTTCGCCTCCTCTTCCTCCTCCTCTTCCGCCTCCTCCTCCACCGATGCCGAACCTGGTCAGCCTCGATCTGCAATCATGTGCAGTTATGAATTTTGAACTGGTAAGTAGGAAAAATTTGTGTAGAAAATCATAAGCAAAAGTGTTTTTCATCTCCTCTAGATCAAAATCGACGCCCCCTTCATCGAGGCGCTGAACCGCCTGCCGGCCCTCACCGAACTCCGCCTCTCCCACATCGCCCTCGACCTGCTCGACTACGACTTTGAGACGACCAGCCTGGACCGGATTGAGCGGCTTCACCTTTCCCAGGTCCGCCTGCACCACCGCTCCGGGGAGGTCCACGAGCGGACGATGTACGCGGCCACCAGCACCGATCGCCTCCTCTGGCGATCCCTGGCCTTTCTCTTTCCCCGCCTGAAGGAGCTGTACGTCCGTGTACGGCGGTCTGCGGTGCCGCTGATTGAGGAGCACGTGAAGGCCTTCTGGGGAGGAGGACCTTCAGGTGGGCTGGAGAGGGCGAAGATCTACTCGGTGGAGGATGAGGTGGGCAGGTTCTATGGAAGACATCCGCTGCCGAGCAGAAGTTCAAGAAGGTCTGAAGAAGGTGGTGAAGATGAGGGTGATAATGATGACGATGATGATGAAGTAGAAAATATGCAGTTCTTCTCGCAGTACGTCTTTGACAAGCTCAAGCGACTGTGAATCTAGGAGGAACTTTAATCTCTCGTTGCAGTAATGGGGTAAATACTACTTTTTTTGTTAAAGGTTTTGAGCGCATGGGGCGATAAAGATGAGGGAGAAGTGATCAGGACGGTTCACTATGACCACCACCACCAACAGGTTCAGATGATTGTGCAGCAGATGCAGACCATCTCCGGGTCCTGGTCCTTCTTCTTGTCCTTTTTGTCCTTGTTGGTCTTCTTCTTATTCTCATTCTTGTTCTCCTCAGGCATCTTCTTTGTCTTCTTTTTCTGGTTGTTATTCAGCAGAAGTTTTGAAGCGTTGAAGAGGGGGAAAACCAAAGAGATGAGTTCTGCAAGCAAAGATGACGACGAGCTACAAGTGCAAAGTGAAACTGATGAGTCGACGCTAACTAACGCTTAGCTGGAAAACTTTGAGCACCTTTTAAACAATAACACCGAACAATCAAAAACTCGAAATAAAAGCGAAAAAGAACAACGATAGCATTTTCAGTCCCTTCCAAACAAACAGTTGTTGACGAGGAGGGGGACACGAAGATAAAGGATAATGAAACATTAAAAGCCTCTCAATGCCCACCACACACATACAAACTCACTCTCTGAAGGCAAAGAGCGCGGCCGCGATGACCATCAGCGAGGCGATGGTGCCCAGGAGGACGTGCACGGCGTACCGGTTGGCCCGGTGCTCCGCCGCCGTCTCCTCCGCCGTGTTGACCAACTTCTGCAGAGGTGGGGGCTCTTCTTTGGGCAGCGGCTCAGCCTCAAAGGCCGCCAACAGGGCCTTCTGCCCGGCAATCAGCTTCTGCTGACGAGCGAGTAGTCGCTCTTCAGATGAGCTGAGCTCCAAGGGCTGGTCTTCCTTTTCTTCCTCTTTCTCCTCTGGTTTAGCCACAAGTTTGAGTTGGGCGCAGTTCTTCTTCTTCTGCTGCTGCAGCAGTGCACGGTAAAAGTGCTCCTGCTCGCGGAGAAAGGCCAACTGCTGCTGCTTCTGCTGTTGAGCTTTCTGTTGCTGCTGCTGCTGCTCTTGAGCTTGGCTGCTGAGGACGGGATTGGAAAGATTGGTAAGGCTGCCGCCTCCACCGCTGTACTTTCCATAGTCCTCCTCGGGAATGGTCGCCAGACTGGTCTGCGAGGAGGAGGAGGGCTGCTTTCCACTGCTGATGTTGCTGTTGCTGGTGGTGGTATTAAGGTTGCCGGCAATCTGGCGCAGCACCTCGTCCACCTCGGCGTCGCCGGTGTTCTGCGGAAAGAGGCTGTGAACACCTCCAGCTCCTGAAGAAGAAGGTAGGACGGCCACTCCCGATTGCAGGGCCCTCGTGGAGACGGCTCGGGCGATTGGCTGCTGGCGGTGGGCAGAAGTGGCTGCCTCAAAAGGCGCCGCCACAGTGGTGGGAGGAGGAGGAGGGGCGTAAGTGTTTTCTCCCGCCGGCAAATTGCCCACCGAGGACTGCAGCAGGAGAAGGCTGTCCTGGTTGTTGTTAGAGGCTTCTCGAACTGCGGGGATGAGCAGCCTATCATCGTCCTCGATGCGAGAAGTTGGGACTTTTCCTGCCGACGGAGAGGAAGGCACGGGCTTCAGAGTTTTCACCGTCTTCACCGTCTTGTTGGCCACTGCCTTGCTTTTGGTCATCACCAGCGGCGGCATCTGTTGCTTGTTCTGGTAGCCCTCGGGCGTGTGCTTGCCAGTTTTCCACGATGAGGTTTTAGAGGCGACGCTTTTGAACTGCTTCAGGCTCTTCTGCTGCAGCGAGAGCAGCTTTTTGCGGTACAGCTCGCTGGCGGATAAGGTTGTTGTCTTCTTGCCATCACTACTTTTGCCGGTAAAGTGCTGCTTCAGCGAGGCGACGCGGCGGCCTGAATGAGGAAGAGGCGTTTTCGAAGTTGCTGCAGCAGGAGTAGCAGGAGTAGAAATAGCCGTTTTCTTCGGTTCATTAGCAGGGACGGCAGCAGCAGCCTCTTTGCCCTGAAATCGAACCACCGAGGTGGCTTCTAAATGGGCGAAAGTTAGCAGAACCGGTTAGTTTTATTATGGTTTGTAATCCTTAGCAGCAGCAGCAGCACTTACCCGTATCCTTGGAGACCCGCTTGAGCAGGGCAATGTCCCGGGTCACCCTCTCCGTGGCCAGCTCCTCCTCGGGCAGGCCGATGGTGAAGGCGCCCGGCTCGCCGGCGCTGTACACCAGCACCAGCGCCTTCCGGTCGCAGACGTAGAGGGCCGCCGAGCCGGTGTTCACCTCCACCTCGACGTTGCTCAGCAGGCCCTCCTCTGCCAACAGAGCACTCTCCTCATTGTGGGCAATGCAGAGGCGGCCATTGACGGAGACGGTGGCCGGCCCCTGTAGGCAGTAGCCGCCGAAGAGCTCGCCGAAGAGCTGCAGCTGAGCCCCCGCCTTGACGGTGATCTCGTGGTAGTGAACGTTGCCCGGGGCGATGTTCCGCTCCAGGACGTACTCGTAGTCGGCGCGCATTGCCCGGTCCATCGCCTGGTAGGGCACAATTTGGAGCTCGCCGCTGCTTCGCCGTAGCTGGTAGGGCTTGGTGTTCTGCAGCGTCTCGCTGATGAACCCTGTGGGAAGAAGGGTTTAGAACATAAAGAAAAGGTTAAAGTCATCACGCTGATCTTACCTGATTCAATGAAGCCGACCGGACGGACGTAGATGCCGCCGAGAAGGTAGTAGATCATGTACGATGAGGAAGAGCTGTCCACGTCCTCTGATGCATTTTCAACGCCACTAGATGTTGCTGAAATGTTGTTATTTTTGGTGTTGTTGTTGTTGATCGCTTCCTTTGCTTCAATGTTCAAGGACGAGGAGGAAGATTCTGATGATTTGGAGGACATGCTTAGTTGGTGAATGGCCAATAAACTCGAGTGATGTGTTGATTTGCTTCTACTTCGTTGTTTTGCTGAGTACGCAGTTTAGAGCGTGAGTGCAAGTGTTTAGCAAATCTTGGCGGTGATTGTTGATTTTGAGAAAGGGCGAAGTTCTACTGCTACTGCTGCTGTTTTGTTGTTGTAATTGCAAAACTAAATGTTTAAAAAAGCAGCTAAAAAACATCTCAAGGCTATTGTAAAAAAAAATTAAAATCGAAAAATTGAAAAAGGTGAAGTGCTCTGAGGGGAGAGAATGAGCGTATCACATCTTCCCTAAATGTCAACAAAGTTGAAGTTGGACGGGCTGAGCAGCACCGGAGAGAGCGCCAAAGCTAGGCCTGAAGAGCCGCAGCGGCTGCCGCTGCTCGGGTCGGCGCAGTACTGCGCCGCTCGCATGCCCAACTTGACGCCCAGCTTCCGGTCAAAGGGCGTCGCCAGGGCGGGCATCTGCAGGGGACAGAGGTTGACGTGCACGAGGTTGATGTTCGTCGGATTATCCTCCTGGTTAAAGTTGCAGAAGGTTCCCATGTACTTGCCCGCGACGCGGCTGTACAGCTCAGTGTGGCTGAGGAGGAGGAGAAAAAGACAGTTTCAGCCACCAAAAACCAAATCGAACCCAAAGAGCACCATCTTACATGAGCACCATCTGACTGCGACCGCTGGCGAGCATCGCCTCCTTCAGCCGAATGGCGTCCTCCACGCCCGCCTCCGTCTCCTCAAAGGCGGCGGCGTTCTCCAACCCACCGTCCAGGGACCAGCTGGCGCGAGGGTAGAAATAGCCACCGCCGGCGGCTCCCGCGGTGGCCATCGCCAGCAGCGAGGGCGTCACAAAGCGCTTCCCCGTGGCGATCAGCAGGTTCAGGCGGACGAGGGCCAGTCGCTGGCCGCCGCTCTCCCCGGTGATCGACGCCGCCAGGTCGTCCAGCTCGGCGGCCGTCTTGTTCAGCGCCGAGTCGAAGCCCAGCTTCAGGTGGCCGGCGGCGATGGAGAGCTCCGGCTCGACGGGGAGGACGTTGTTGCGGCCGCGAACGCCGCCGCGTTCGGCGTCGCCGCTGACGCCGCCCGCCTTCACCGTCGCCGGAATGTACACCACCTTGCCGGCGCCGCCGGTCAGCAGCTGCCGTCCGCGGAGCGCCTTCGCCAGCTTCAGCGCCACCACGTCGCCCACCAGCACCAGGGCGGTCACCTGGCGGCGGCCCAGCGTCACCAGCACTGCCTTCAGCAGCGGCTCCAGCGAGCCGGGGTCGTCGAAGAGGCGGGGGGAGAAGCCGTGGCCGCCGCCGCCGAGCAGCGAGGCGGTCTGCGCCGTGACGCCCGTCACCGAGTTCCAGCTCATCGCCTCCAGCGGCCGCCCCCCTCCGCTGCCGGTCAGCCCCGCCAGCCCGTCGCGGGCGGCGAGGATGGTGATGCGCTGCGCATGTGCGTACCGCACCACCCCGTAGAGGACGGCGTTGACGCCCGCCACCGAGTCGCCGATGTGCGCCACCGCCCAAGTGGTTTGCTCCTGCTGCTGTGAATTATTTCCAGGCTGATCATTCGAATTGCAGGACATCAGATCGCGAAAGTTGTTCCAGGTAAGACGAAAGTGCTCCCCACGGAGGGCCACCACCTCCTCCCACTTGTGCTCGCGCATCAGGCCGTTCAGCTTGGTGGTCTGGACCAAAAAAGGCTTTTTAAAATCTTCAAAACAAAAAATCGAACCTACCTCCTGAACGCAGTTCATCAGCGGCTTTGCCACCACGTTGCCCTCGTTCAGCGTCAATACAACAGCGGAAGATAAAGTGGAGTTTGAAGGAGTAGAGGAGGATGAGGAGGAAGAGGACATGCCCTTGACGCTGTGGAAGGCGTCAATGCCCATCCGCAGCGACATCAGCCGGTCAAAGGCGCTGGTGCGGCCGCCGCGCTGCGTGTGCGCCAGCACGCACAGCCGCGCGTCCAGGCGAAGGCCACCCTCGCCGCCCAGGTACTCGCGAATGGTCGTCGCCTTGAGGGCGACGCCATTGACGGTGCAGGCGCCCTCCGCCACGATCACCAGGTGGTAGAACTTGCCGTGGGCGCGCTCAAAGGCGATGCGGGCGGCCAGCTTCGCCTGCCAACTTTTTCCAGTTCCCTGGCCCTGGTTCTGGCCCGCCACCTCCTCCTCCTCCTGAGGACACTCAGGCAGGAAGACGTAGCTCGCCTCGGTGGCGAGGGCGCTGGAGAGGGCGAGGTAGCCGCAGTTGCGGCCCATCACCTCCACCACCATCACGCGGCCGTGGCTGTGTGTTTCGAAATGGCGAAAAAAGTTTTCAACAAAAGACAGCTTTCTTTCCTTCAATCCCACACACTTACCTGGCAGCCGTCGTTCGCAGAACGTCCACCGCCTCCTGAATGCGAAAGAGGGCGGAGTCGGCGCCCACCGTCATTTCCGTCCCCTGGAAGTCGTTGTCAATGGAGCCGATGATGCCCACCAGGTTCAGCTTGGCCAGGTTCGAATTGCCCTGCTGCTGCTGCCTGTTCTCCTTGCTCCACTCGGCGACAATGGCCGGCCACTCCTGGCGGAGGAGGTTTGCCCCGGTCAGACTGCCGTCGCCGCCCACCACCACCAGGTTGGAGATGTTCCGCGAGAGGAGATTCCGGGCGGCACGTTTGCGCCCCTCGGCGGTGCGAAAGTCGGCGCAGCGTGAGGACCCGATAATGGTGCCGCCCTGCCGAAAGTGTAGAAATAGAAATAGAAAAATTAGGTTTTGTTTACATCGGTTTAGAAGCAAAAAAAGTTTTGTTTTTCACCTACCTGATGCAAATACTTCGCCAGCTCCTCCCGACGTCCCTTCTCAATCAGCCCCGGCCCACCGGTGACCAGGCCCTGGTAGCCGTCGCGAATCAGGTACACCTCGGTCTCCCGGCCGGCGGCGGCCACCAGGCCGAAGAGGACGCAGTTCATGCCCTGCGAGTCGCCGCCGCTGGTCAGCACGCCGATGCAGGCCAAAGGCGTGTTTGAGGTAGCGTTCGGCGTCAGGGGAATGGTGGTAATGGTAGCTGGTGAAGACATCTTGAGGTGATGGTGGCGAACACTTGGCCAAGGGATCGGGAAAAGGTTCTTCTGCTAGTGGTGACCAGCTTTTTAACGCCAACACCGAAAGAAAGCAAGCAAAGAATGATGTCATCTTAGGAACGGTTTATTTTGAATGACAGCAGGTGATCTAGAGAGAAATTCGACTTTTTGAAGTTCGATGATGATGACAATGTGGTGAGTGTTTTTAGAAGGTGATGGTCAGCTTTTTATCTTTTTATCTTTTTTCAGACTACCTTCAGCCAAAAAGAAACGATGAGTGACACCAACAGCAACACTGACTCGTTGACTAAGAAAAAGAGCCGAAGCTCGTCTTCAAATCAGCGCCGCCGTCGAAGCAAAAGCCGAAGCAGTAAAAGAAGCAAGTCAAAGAAGAAGGAGAAAATCCGCTCAAAATCGAGCAGCAGCAAACACTCGGCCAAGAAGCCAAAATCAAAGCAAAAGAAGCCGACTTCGAAGAAGAGAACGGAAAACCAAGAGGACCAGCAGCAGCAGCTTGACACGCTGAAGATCGGCTTCTTCGGCGCCGGCAAGATGGCCGAATCGATTTGCATCGGGTTGCTCCGCTCCGGCTCCGGTCCCTTTGGCCTCTCCGCCCTCATTCGCCCGGAGCAGCTCTTTGTGGCGGCCAAGTCGGAGCGAAATCTGGGCCACTTTTCCGCTCACCACAACATCACCACCACCCGACGACCGTACGACCTCTTTGGACGGTTCGACTGCGACCTGGTCTTCCTCGCCGTGCACGGCCACGCCGTCCGCGCCTGCTACAAGGGCGGCGGCACGCGGCCCTCCGCCCTCTTCGTGAACTACCTGCCCAAGCAGGGCCACCCGCTGACGATTCTTTCGCTAGTGGGCGGCGTCTCGCTGGCGGAGCTCCGCCCCACCCTGCTTGATCCCGACGATCCGGAGAAGTACCTCCTCTCGCTCTTTCGCCTCTGCCTGAACGCCGCCGTCCGCTACGGCCTCGGCCTGGGCGCCATTGATGTGGACCTTGGATCGGAGGTGGAGGAGGAAAACAACTCCCAAAGAAAGTTGTTACCACTGCCACCGCCCGTCGTCTTGCAGCTTCTTCAGCCCATTTTGGGAGGCGGCCACCGGCTGCTGGAGTACTGCCCCGAACCGCAGATGGACGCCTTCTGCGCGCTCACCGGAAACGGAGGGCTCGCCTTTGTCTTCTACCTCATATCGGCGATGGCCTCCGGAGGTGCGAAAGTGGGCCTCAATAAGGTGAGTAAGGTGGAGTTTTAGTTGCCTTTTTTAAAACTTTTTCTTCTTCTTCTTCTTCTCTTGTGTAGGTGATGGCAGTGAGGCTGGCCACCTACTCACTTCAGTCAGCGGCTCGCTCTCTGCTGTTAGGAGAAACTGGAAAAGGAACTGTGCAGGCAACTCAAGTTCATCCCAGCGAACTCCAGGACCGGATCACCTCGGAGGGCGGCGCCGCCGCCTACGGACTGCAGCTGCTTGAGGAGCAAGGCGTCGGGGCGGGCCTGCAGGCGGCTATTGAGGGCGCCCTCGGCCGAATTCGACAGCTAGTGACCACTGATCCGGTGGGCGAGGTGGAGGTGAAGGCGGTCAGCTTTCCAAATGCTTGAAAACGGTTGCTGCTGTTGAAGAAGGTGAAATAAACTCACAGTTGAACTAGAGTACAACCAATTTTTCAAGGCAATAAAAAGACTAGAAAGGTTGGTTAGTTAGCGCAACAAAATGATGGATCTTGATTGATGATTGAGGAGGTTAAAAATAACCAAAAAACAAGCACTTGTGACCTTGACTGTTGTTTCTGCTCTGAATGTTTACATTTTGTTCAGTTACTTTTTCCCATTCTCTTTTCTTTTCTCTATCTGTACTTTACTGTACAGCAATTCTTGCCAAAAACGAGCACCAGATTTTTTCCATTAAACCGACCACAATCATTTGCCACTCACCGCCGCCAAGTTCGTTTGTTGGATTAGGTTGAACGTTTAAAAATTTTCAGCAGAGTTTCAAAAGCTATCATCGACCGAGAGCTGATTTCTTTCAAACATCCGAACATTTCTTTTTGTCACTGCAATGGATATTAAAGTAGTGTACCTCGAACAGCCTCCCCCATCGGCCTTCTTCACCTGCCAGAAGGTGACCATCATTGGGGTGAACATCGTCCTTGGTGTGCTGTTCCTTGCAATGTTAGCCACCTCGATTTCTCCTAGTGGAGTAAGAGTAAGTGAGAAGTGATCATTTTTTGTTTTGTTTTTCCTGTGAACATTTGAAAGTTTTTGTTTACCTCTTTGTTTCAGTTTGCCGTCCCTCTCCTCATCAGTCCCTTCTTTCTGGGCTACTTCTACTGCGGCATCTACGGCGCCCTCAGGGAGAAGGAGTGCGAATTTCTGGTCCACCTCCTCATCACCCTGCTCAGCACCTTTGTGTCCATTGTCGGTGCAGCCTTGATTCTATTTGCGGGGATCGACTCACTGGAAAGCAGCAGAAGAAGGCTGACCGGAAGGATGTGGAAGTTTGAGAACGGTGGTGGTGGTGATCGTCATCTTCAAGAGATAGTCAAAGTAGTCGCCTACGTGGTGTTCTGCATCGTCTGGAACGCCTTCCTCGTCGTCTTTGCGCGCAATCTTCACCGAAGGAAGCGGCAGCAGAAAGTCGGCTGAAGTGAGGAGGAAGACTTTTCATTTGCATTTTGTTATAAAATTGTCGTTTTTGTTGTCAACTACTACTACTTTTTTTGTTATTATGTAAGAGAAGGAAGAGAATGAAAACTGCTACTGCTGCTGCCTGAGTTGGCAAGCTTGGAAAAAGCTTTGGTTTGGCTGCAGCAGTGGTTGGGAACTAAAAATAACCGCTAGCAAAAAGCAGAGAGTGCCTTTGCTACTGCTCAGATTTTATTCTTTTTCTTCTTTATGTATTTTTTGTTATTCAGGCAAACATCATTCTCGCCAAGTGTGACACACCAGTGGTGGTGGTGGTGTTCAGTTGCAACAGTTAACAAAAAGCAGCACTTGAGAAACTCATTTTACTTTTAAAGTTGTGAAAGAACTACCATCAGGAAAGTTGATTTCATTTAAATCCATGAACACGATGTACCCTCAAGTAGTGTACGTCGAGCCACTTAGGCCACCGGCCTTCTTCACCTGCCAGAAGGTGACCATCATCGTGCTGAACGCCATTGCCGCCCTCGTTGTCGCCATCTACGTCATCATCTCACTTTTAGCTGTTTTGCTTGAGTCTGACCCAGCCGCGGTAAGGAAAGCTTTTTAAGGATTTTCAGAATCCATTGAATAGCTTACCCGTTTTCCCTTCTCTTCTTCAGCTTATCCTCCTCCTCGTCTTTGTTCTCATCTTTGGATACTTCTTCGCCGGCATCTACGGTGCCTTCAAAGAGAATGAGTGCGTCTTTCTGGTGTACCTGATTGTCAACATCCTCGGCACTGTACTCTCTGTGGGCATCACCATCTTCGTCCTGGTACTAGTTCTTTGGAGTTTGGAAAGAAAACATACAAGCGATAGTAAGGAGAGCATTTCTCCTCGAGATCTTCAGGCGGTCTTCTTCTCTATGGCAGTGGAAACAGGGTGGACCGCTTTTCTCATCGTCTTTGCGCGGAACCTTCGCCAGTGGAACGGGCAAAAGAGGGGCGGCGGCGGCAGGTGGAGTGGTGCTGGGGCTTGAACAGATTACCGTTTTAAAAACTGTTGTTGTTGGTGTTTTGAGCTGCTACAATTTAAGTTGTATAGAAGAAAGAGAAAGCGAGTTTAGCTGTGGATGTCTGTCTGTTTGCAGCTGCGGCTAAAAATAACCGAAGCAAAAGTGCAGTGTGTTTGTGATCTTCACTGACAGTAAATTGCCACTGTCGTTGCCACTTTTGCTCTTTCAGTGCACGCACCATGTTTATATTGTCTCTCTATGTTCAAATCCCTGTCCTCTTCTACATGTACCTCTCATCGTAAAGCGATTCCCTTGCCAAAAACGAGCACCAGCGGAGCTCAACTTCAATCAAGTAAAAATCACCGATTATTCGCTCACTCCAGCTCGCTTGATTAGGCTGATTGGCTCTTTAAAAGCTTTCAACGGTAATTTGATTCAACTGGAACACCAAAAGACCATGCTCCATCCCCAGGTGGTGTACCTCGAGCCACACCCCTACCCACCGGACTGCTTCACCTGCCAGAAGGTGACCATCATCGTGTTGAACACCATTCCCGCCACATGTGTGAGCCTATATGCTCTCATTAGTCTGGAGGGAATTTTCTCGGGCTCCAGCGGAGTTGCGGTAAGTGAACTCTATCGGGAAAGGATCGCTGATTTCCCCCTCCTTTTCTTTCCCTGATAACATTCCTAACTTTCTTTTCCAATTCATTATACCCTGTCACGGAAATTCCTTCCGTGAAGATGAGAGAGAGAAAGAGGAGAGAGATGGGCACGGGCGCGAGTGTTGGTCCGGTAGAAAGAAGAGAGGCACGGGCGCGTACGATGGTTGAAATGTT
>JAALOO010000380.1_pt1 | contig 39631 bp, 27 predicted proteins | sample 7257641 | NCBI WGS metagenome assembly JAALOO01 (sample SAMN14085613, study PRJNA598686) | mite metagenome | biome: ENVO:01001000; feature: ENVO:01001002; material: ENVO:01001226; isolation source: single female mite from University of Michigan culture on fish food culture... ...
GAAAGTGTTAGGGAGAGACAGACAGACCGACAGACAGACAGACAGACAGACAGACAGACAGACAGACGGACGGACAGACTGGCAAAGTAATAAGCGGGCTTTTGCCCTACCGGGCCGCCCGCCAAAACAGCGCATCAAAATGAAGTGCTCGTTGAAAATCACTTAATGGCATAATAGTAAGATACAAAAAATGAAATAATTTTATAATATATATATAATTTAAAATTTTTAAAATTTTTGTTTCAATATGATGTTTTTGAAACAACATTTTTTCAATGAAACGATGATATAAAGCAAAATATTTTAGCCCTTTCAGCGGGCCAGCCAAAAGATATAAGTATTGTAAAAACATTTTCAAACAATATTTTATATAACTGTTAAATGCAAACAAATATTAACACAAATAAAATTAAAAACGTTTTATATTAATTTTAATCACAAATGTACTTTAAAATATTACTCTAATTTTGTGTATTTTTTGATAAATTTTAAACAAGTTTTATTGATTTTACAAACTAATGATTATTTAGAAAACAAGTTTCACAAAACGAAACGGTGTTATTTTTAATATGAAGTGACAGAGATAATATTAATGATAATTTAAACAAATAATATAAGACACTTTTTTATTTTGACACAAAAATCAATTAATAATTTGTCAAAAATTTAAAAACAAATCAAAAGCGTTAAATGTTAGAAAATAAAATAAAAAAGTATACTGTAACTAGAAAAGTATAAATAATCTTTTAAATAAATAAAAAAGTTTTCCCTTTTTAATCAACTTAGCAGTAAGACGATAAAATCATTTTGAAGGTCAAGCATAAATTAATCACTTAGATGAGCATTAACTTTAATGTTAAAAATTTCAATTTGCATTTTGCTGTAAAATAAAAAAGTACTTGTGTTTGTGCATTAAAATTATAATTTTGAATGCACAAAACACTTTACGCAATGTTAGTCATTTTGCAGCAAACTAAATTTTACTTTTTGTTTTGTTTAACACTATTTGTTTACTTGACTGTTCCAAATGAGGTGCTTGCAAATGTCTGTCGTACTGATGCCTGCTATGAAACAGGAAAATGGTTAGCAAGTTCAGTTAACGCCAGCGTTCATCCTTGTACCGACTTTTATCAGTATGCTTGTGGACAATGGTCGGCTGATCATAAAGCAAACGACAGCATGCAAATCGTCAGTCATGCCACGCTAATGAAGGCACAAATTGATGAGTCAATTGGCAACTTACTACTTACATCAAAATTACAACCACCTGCTAAAATTATCAGATCAATTGAACTTGCAAAAGATCTTTACCGAGAATGTCTAAATGAAGGTAAACTTTTTAAACTTAATTATTTAATTTTAAGCATTTTTTAATATGTTTAGAAAACAGGAACCGGTTGGGTGTGCTGCCAATAAAAAAGCAACTTTCTGTTTTGTTAGGAAGCTCGTGGCCCATTTGGCCAACAAATTTATTACATAATTTTCAAGAAATGAACTCCGTTTTGAGTTTCATTCAAACGATGCCTGGACTGAAAGCAGTGAACATCAGTCCTCTAATAAATCTTTACATAGTTGCTGATACTAAAAAACCAAACGTTAATCACGTTAGTGTAAGTGTGACTTTTTTATTTAAAACTTTGGTTAATCGTTAACAAAAATATTAATTTTTTAGTTTCTTGTACCATCGGCATTCAAAGAAGACATCGAAGCAGGCCGAACGGGCAAAACAAAACTGCTTGCATTTCAACAGTTTGTTTATGACTTGTTTGAACTTTTTTCCAACTCACAGTCATCTTACTCACAAAACATTGCTTACGCCAGCGAGGTCAACGACTTTTCAACCTCCCTTTTCCTTGCTCAGTCGTCAGCCACTGATCAAAACTCAGTGAGCACTAATTTGACAAATTTTAAAACGCTGACCTTAAACAAAGTTAACTGGAAAGACGTGCTTAAAGGGTACAGTGATCACTTTGGCATCACTGAAGTTGGCAAATTTTCCCAGGACTACACTACAGTGTTTGTAGCCGATCTAGTGTACTATCGAAAACTGGCCGACTTGCTTTTTGCCACACCACGCCACGTGCTGCTCAACTTTTTAGGCGCCTATTTTGCATTAACGTACAGTGACTTTGGTGATGCTCGTATGCAGGAGATTGCCAAAAAGTACATCAGAGCTGTAGAAGAGGTGAACGAGGTGAAGCCACTGTGGAGTCGGTGCCTGAGAAAGGTGCGCTTTCACTTTGACTATGCCATTTCCAAACTGTTCATTGACGAGCACCAGCTGGCAAATTTGAAAGCACCGGTAGAGCAGTTAGTTGAAAAAATACGAAACTCTTTTTTGAACATAATAGAAAACCATTCAGCTGCCTCTTGGCTGGACGCCATCTCCAGAAAACGAGTTTGGGAGAAAGTTCAAACACTGAAGGTTAAAGTTCTCACTCCAGACTGGCTGCTCAATGACCACCAGGTGGATGCCTTCTACGGTTTCACCTCACCAGAAGGTCCTCCACCTTCCGTCAAAAGGGGTCATTTTCTAGAGTCATTCATAGCCATCGAGCAGTACTATCAAAGCGCCAAAGTGAAAAACAGCTTATACAAAAATGCTACATCTGAAACACTGGAAAAGTGGCCCTCTTCGTTGACCTCTGTCAATGCGTACGCCGAATGGACTAGTAGTACCGTTTGTATGATTGTTTGCACTAGGAAACTGCAAAAATTTAAACTGTTTTTTGTTTATAGACTTTTTTGCTGGCTTTCTCTTGCCTCCTTACTACAATTACTACCGGCCGGACTACATGAACTACGCAATTTTCGGCACTTTTATCGGCCACGAGATGATGCACCACTTTGATGAAAGAGGAAGTAGAGGCGGCAGTAGTAGGAATCAACTACTTTACAACTATGGTTCAGTGTGGAGTTTTAAAACGCAAAAAAATGTTGACCAAAAACTGAATTGTTTCATTGAGCAGTATGGGCAAATTATTGATAAAGTCACTGGAAATAGGGTAAAACAACAATATTTTAATTGTTTGTTTTATAACTTTCCCATTACAATATTATCCAAACAGCTCAATGGCCGCCTTACACTAAACGAAAACATTGCTGACAGCAGCGGCTTAGAAATTGCTTTTGCCGCTTATCAAAATTTGAAAAAAAATCAAATGAAAAAGCCAAGTGGATTGCCACAAATGGGCGAGTACACAACTGAACAGTTATTCTTTCTATCATTTGCTCAGGTAAGCCACTTTTATAAAAATATAAAAAACAATCAGTATTGCATTTCGTCGCAGAGTTTGTGCAGCAGTTACACAATGGAAGCAAGACAGAAACATATTTCCCGTCGTTTGCACACTTTTCAGCAGTATCGCGTTAATGTTGCTTTAAGCAATTTTTTACCTTTTTCACAAGCCTTTAACTGTCAATTAGGAACTGTCATGAACCCAAAACAAAAATGTAGTTTTTGGTAAAAAGTTTTTTAATTTTAAAACACAATTTATTTTCTTTAGCAACCTAGTAAATATAAACATTGTTTTATTTTGTTTAAAAATTTTATTATTTTAAAAACAATACAGTTTTAGTAAAAACTTGTGTGTGAATGATTGTGAATAAATTTGTAAATGATAATAAAGTTCCAATTAAAAAATGAATTAGTTAATTTTTAAATACATGATACTTGTTGATTGTTCTAAATGATGTTTAAATAAATTGGTTTAAACTGGGCTGCATTGAGGGTTAATGCAGGCAAATTGAGATACATTAACCGGTCTAAAGTTGGTGAGTGCTGTTTGAGACAACTTTAAAAGCGCTTCATTGCTCAGAATAACTTTCTCTAAAGCGTCCATCAGTCGAAATGAAAGACGCCCTAAAAAGGTGACTTCTCGACCATGAAAAGCAGGAGTGACGGTTGAATTGAAATTGTCCTTTTTAACAGCGTTGTCATCCAATATTTCTATGGGTGAATGATTTGACTGATTTTTGGGCGAGTCAGTTTTGAGTTGACTGGTAGTAGTTTCAAAAGAAGTTGCTGTTGATGGTGATAATGTTGTAGTGACAATGCTGGACTCAGTTTCTAGAAAAAAGGGAGTAGTGAAAACAGAAGTTGTTGTAACAGAAGTTGTTGTAACAGAAGTAATGTTTGGAGAGATAGTAGAACTGCCAACTCCAAATCTTTGTTGTTGTGAACTTGGCGTTGATGGTTTTGGTCTCGGTCTGCGAACACGTGTTTTGTTTCTATTTTTGTACTTTCTTCTGGCTGGAGACTCTGGAACATCAAAACTTCCCACTTTGTCTTGCTCACTAGAAATCGATGATTTAGTTTCAGTGTTTGCAATAGGATGTGGCAGGAAATGGGTGACTGAGACGGGAGATGAAAAAACGTAGTCAAGAAAAGGGTCATCAAATGAAGAACGAGGGGAGAGAGAAGAGTTAATACGGGCAAAAATTGGGGGAAAAGATGTTGGAACATTTTTAACCGGCAAATCACTGGTTGAATTAGTGACAACAAACTCGACATTAATTGGGGCAAGTTTGTTGTTTCGGTGGTTGCTGTTGCTGATATTTTTTACTGCAACAGAACTGACTGTGTTTGGGACTGACAAAGTGAGCAATCCCAAAGAATGACAGGTATAGAGACCAAAAATCAATACTTGAAAAGTAGATGTTCGGGCCATTGCAAAACTTTTCTCACTTGAGAATTTACTTTGAATGATATTGCTAGTGTTGAGCTGAAAGGTTGTTTTTATACTACAACAAACACAAAAACATAAAATCGATTAACAATGGTTCACAAACAAAATGGGTAATAAACTAACATTCATTTTAAGCAAAGTGGTCATCAACTTTAACTGAAAATCACTACCGGTTGGTTGCAATCAATTAACTTTTGGTCAGTAGCTGTTTTGTTATGTGCAATTTTACATACGATCCACAAAATGGCAGCGAAGGTCAGCGAGGGTCACCCGGAACTGCTGCGTTACTAAACTACTGATGCTGAACCAATGTTTTTAGTTTATAATTTTATCAAAATCAAGCATTTCAACTACCGCATTCTAAAAATAGACAACAATAAAAGTTTGAATTTAGTAAATCGTTAATTATTTGACTCACCAAACTAATTTTGTTTTCCAATCTTTATTTTGGTGGGCTACACACAAACACAAACAGCGTAACGCAGTAAAGGGTAAAAGCGAGAACAAGAATGTTTAGTCCTTATGGAGACCTCTGGTGGTTAGGCCATGTGCGTGTGTGCGGCCCACACTGTGGACAACTCAAACAGGTGGACAGTTGTGTTGTTGTTCTCAGCTGGCTCACTCACCCCTGCTTTTCCATTTTACTAATTCATTTTCATCTTCTCTTTTAGGCCACAAACACCCGATTCAAAATGTCCCTATCAAAGAAAAGACAAGCGAACATGCCGGAACTTTGCCTGCTCGCAATCTTTAGCCAAATGAATGCCACCGACAAGATAATGGCCGTTAATGTCTGCCCAAAGTGGCACTGGCGGATCAAGGAGCTACACCGAGACACTCAATCGCTGACTGTGGCCATCATTGACATCATACCGGGTCAGCAACAACATCGTCAGCAGCACTTTCTAGACAAACTCCTCAACTGGTACTCACTGTGCACTGGTCCCCACGTGGGTCCACTGATGACCAAGGAGGGCAACCGCTGTTGCCTGCGTCACCCTACCGTCACGTGGAACTGTCTGCAATTCGCCCCCAGTCAGCTGACCTCAGCTCTCGTACAGCAGATTATCTCTGCCTTTCCCGCCATCAGCCAGCTCACCTTTGCCTGCCACGGCCACTGGAGCACCGCTGAGTTTTGCCATCTGCGGCAAATGTTGACATCCCCGCCAAAAACCACCACCAGCAAGAATGGCCGCCAACGCTACTGGCGACCTCAGCTAATCAGCCTGAGCGTAGTTTGCCGAGGGGGGGTTCCGGTTGGGAGCTCCTCAGCTGAAGCAGACAGTGCCGGTAACCCTCAAGGTCATCTTCGTGCGCTGTACGCGGCCATCAACGAACTGCCGGCAATAAAAAGCCTCACCCTCGACAACCTCAAACTGGAAAGGCTGCCCATTCTCCGGCGGCTCAGCCACCTCAATCTGCGCTCCTACTTTGCCGAGAACATGAAACCGCTGTTGCAATCGCTCAAGCAGTACGCAAGGGCAAAAAAGATATTAAAACAGCAATTGATCAGACCGGAGTCACTTAGCGTAGAACTGTATGAGTGCGATGACAGGTTGCTGCACCGGCTGAATTGCCTCGGTGGCCCACTTCGAGGCGTTTTCCGCCGGCTGAACCACTATCCACTGCCCGTGCACCACAGTGATCACCTTTTCTCGCTGAAGATTGCCAACTTCTCCAACCTTACTTCGCTGGCGCTGGAGGTTTCAGTTTTCTTCTACAATCGACTGCTTTTCGTTTTGTCGAGAAAGCTTTGCAAACTGGTTTACCTGAAGTTGCGCGTCAACTTTATAGTTGATCCGGACGACAGAGACCTTGTCATTGATCTTCCTACGGCAAAACTGGTCTCAGTTCAGGCGTTGGATTTGATGTTGGTTAGAATATTTGACCATTCTCTGCTTCAGCTCTTGAACGTTCCAGTTACACTGCCCAATCTGCGGGCACTTCATCTGGATGAGATTCAATGCACAAACTGCTGTTTCATTAACTTTCAAAAGTACCCAACTGCTTCGTTTTCTACTGCTCGTAATTGTTTGCAAAGTGTCTTAAAGTTTCTTCACAATCAGTCTTCTGGCGTTCCACTTTGCAAACTTACTTATAACAAAGAAGAGATTTATGGTTCAGCTAAAATTATTTTGCAAAATGCATATTAAATAGTTTTAAAAACAAAAAAAACTTGACAAAAACATTTTTGCTCAAATTATGAACTTTTAATAAAACATTACAAATCACAGTAATCATTTTTCATTTTTTAAAAATATTGAAATTTACAAAAAAACATTTTAGTAGTAAAAAATAATATTTTAAGGTTTATAAAGTTTTGTTAAAATATTTTTAAACTAACAAAAGCAACAATTTATTTTGTTTCTAATTTCTTCTGTTCAATAAAATCAGCCAGTTCGTTGAGATCACACGTTTCATTTATGAACGAGGTGGTAAGAAGTAAATCAGCTGAAGGTCTTTTGGATGGATTCATTTTAATCATTCTATTAGTTTTAAAAAACAGTGTTAGTTTTGCAAAACTTTAAAACGGCTGTATAAAATAAAGCAATACTTACGATGAAAACAATTGCACGACAGCATTTGAATGGTTTTCACTGTTTGTTAAAGCAAGTCGCTGAGTGGGTATGACGTCATGGAGAATAGAATTATTGTAGACATGAAAGGGATAGTTGCCCTCTAGTAGCTCGTACAGTGTTGCGCCCAGTGACCAAATCTGCAAAAAAATATGTGTAAGTATTAAGTAGGTAAACATTGAAAACCATTTATTTTGAATATGTAACAAAAGTGCATGTCAACGTGTGCTTCACACAGTCAAACTCACATCGGCTGCAGTGGTAAAACTGTTGCTTGTTTTATCGCCTTTCAAGTAGGCACTGATCAGTTCAGGCGCTGCCCAGCGTAGAGTGCCACGGATATTTGGCTCAAACTCTGCCAGGCGCATTGCTTTGCCAAAATCGGCCAGTTTCACAGTGCCAGTGCTCAGTAAAATGTTGTCCGATTTGACGTCATTGTGAACTATTCCCTTAAATTAAAAAAAAATTAACTTTTTTAAACTTGACCGGTAAAAACACTTACTTTTGAGTGGAGGTAGCTTAGAGCAAGCAGGACTTGACGCAACACACAGGCAATGTAACGATCCGGCCAGTGGAACTCAACGTACTTATCGAGACTGCCGTCGAACATCGGCTCAAAGGCAAGCGCCATGAAGTAGTCCTTTTTGACGGCAAACACCGAACAGTACAGTGAACTGAGAATGTTGAGGTGCTGCAGGCTGCTGGACGCCTCTCTGCAGACGAACATCACCTCGCGGGTGACGCTCCGGTAGGAGTTCCGGGTGATGCAGTTGACCTTCAGAGCGATGAGACGAGACGTCTTTTCACCGGCGCCCTCGGTACCGTCGTCCAGTTCTTTGGCACGGTACACCGTGCCCTGGCCGCCGCAGCCAAATTCGCCCTCCAAAGTGTAACTTTTAAGCGGCGTCAGGTGTGAGCCAACCAGGTCGAGCAGGTAGCTCACGTAGTGGGGATTCATTTGGAAGGTCAGATTGAACATCAGCGCGTTCATGGAGGCAACTGCCGATTTGGCCACTGCTGTTTCTGCTGATTCCAATGATGATGATGATGAAGATGATGGGCTGCTTTCTGCTGTTTTGGCCTCGTCGAGAGCTGTTTCAGTGAGTTGTTCTCCACTTTGAGCTGCCGTTTTGAGCACCGTTTCACTGTAAATTGCTTGTGGCACAAAAGTTAGATCAAGGGAAAGAGCATCCTTGGAGCGTTTGCTTGTTTCCAGTCCTTCAAACTGTGTTGACAAGTGGTCGATCAGTTTGCAAAAAAGCTCAATTTCATTGTTAAGGTTGGTGATTGCCTCTTTGACATTCATCAAACGTTCTGGCGTGGGATACTTTATTGAAAAACTGGAGCGGTCGCACATTTTGACGACAACATCACGGAGCTGGTTTTCGCCTGCGGCTCGAGCTATTTCAATGTCTTCCAATTTGGTGCGGACACTTGTTGACAAACACAGCTCGTTTGTGTTGGATGATAGCGGCATACTAGGGTGGTCGGCTTGGGCGTATCGAATTGCATTGCCTAGACGGCGACAAATGTCCAATGCTTTGCAGCCTTTGATTGAGTGTCGGATGTGGAATTTGAGTGTGTCATCCATAATGACAGTGTTCGGAATGGAAAAGTTCTCTAAAATGAAAATTTGATTATCTGTTTTTCAATAACGCAAATAAGGTATTGGTGAATACAAGCGCTCAAATAACAACAACAAATAACAATTTACAATAGTACATACGGCGAAAAAGGATGCTTACTCAGAACAAACACATTTCAAAATAGAATGCACGAAAATCGAGTAAACTGAATACTGAAACAAAAATTAATGCTTTCAAAAGTTAAATGGACACTTTAAAGTAACTGTTTACCTAGTCGTAACTTTATAAGCTGTTGCCGGGTGGATTAGCAAAGTAGAGCGCTCGTGCGTGTGTGTGTGCTCGCTTGTTTATGTTGTGCAGTATAAAAACCTTGCGCTTCACAGAGTCGGCTCTGTAGACAACAGAGGGCGGCAGTGCACAATGATTTTAAATGTTACTGCCACAGCTGTTGAATACAACTAAAAGCAAAAACTAAATTGATAAACTCAGTTTTAGAACTATTACACTTGGTTACAATTATATTATGTAATTTTTTCAGTTTTTTTGTTAAATCATTAGCAACATTTTATTAAATTTAAAAGATGTCTGAAAAGACTAAGACCAGCGACCAGTGTAAAAGAGTCAAGGCACACTTCGCGGAGCTAAGGCTTCGTGTGCAAAAGCTCAAGGCTAAACTTGAGCGCGTGAATATCGGCAATGGGGGCCGCGCCCTAACGGTTGATCAACTCACGATGCCACACGATGCGTATGGTTTCTGTCGAAGCTTGTATGCCCACACCCTTTCGCTTGAGAAAAAGTGGCCGATGCGAGTGCTGGACGGCACACCCTTCCTAGATGCTGAGTTCCTTTGGAACCAGATGGAAACAGCCCGTGAGAGCATCGGGCTGTTCCCACAGCCAGTGAAGGAAGGCGAGATTCCGGCATTGGAGATTGCAGGGGAGAACGAGGAGGACCCTTTCCTGAAGAAGTTGGAGGAAGAAAGAGGAGGACCATCGGGCATCACCGGAATTTCAACATTCCCCACCGGAGTCGCGCAGATCACCACCGCCAGCAGCCATGTCGACGCCTTGCCGAGCACATCGTTGCGACCTTTTGCCTCCACTTTGGCTCCTCCAATCGCCAGCACTGGGTACCAGCCTGGCCCGTCTTTAAACATCGAGGTTCCACCAGTCAACTGGTACGAAAACAGCTGGCCCGCCAACTGGCCGGCTCTTCATCAGCAAGCTTCAGAGGCAACACCCAGACGACCGCCATTCTGGATGCCGGAGCCTATCTTGGACCTCGCCAGTTCATGATTTCTACTTGGGCCGCCCATCGTCACCGTGAAAAGAGAGAATGCTACAGGGGGGGGGGGAAATGCCACAAAGGAGAATGTCACAGGGGAGAGTCACATGAAGAAGGGCCCGAACGGCGTAAAAAGCCTGATGGTTTTGGACACGGGCAGCAAAGAAGGAGCTAACCCAACGTAGGGTGGACAGACAGCGACGTTAAGCTTACTGGAAAGAAGCACACGGCAGCGATGATGGAGTTGACGAAGAGATGACACAGGCAGCTGCGAGTAAGCTGGCTGGAAGGTTGCAAGGGCAGCGATGACAAAGCCGGCCCTGAGAGAAGTTGCAGAGACAGTCGTGTGTCTTCAACAACCTTAAAGTTGTTTGCATACTGATTTGTAGGTAGCGTCCTAGTAGTCTTCCTCGCTCTCTCCGGCATTCTCCGCAGCCAGAATCTTGCCCTTCTTCACTAGTTTTGGGGGCAGCCCCACGCTCTCTTGGACTGCTTCCAATTGATTTCAAAGAAACTCGGAATCACGGAAGGGGGCGGGAAGGGAGTACCGTCAAGCACTTGCGTAGGCCACTCTTTCTCAAGACAGAGTGTGGGCATACAGACTCCAAGAGAAGCCGTATGCGTCATGAAGCATGGTAACCTGATCGACCGTGAGAACACGACCCCCATTGTCGATGTTGACACGTTCAAGCTTGGCCTTGAACTTTTGGACACGAAGTCTTAGATCAGCAAAGTGCGCTTCAACTCTCTTAAGCTGGTCGCTGGTTTTATTCTTTTCAGACATTTTTTTCCGGGGTACCGTCGTGCACTCGCGTAGGCCACTTTTTCTCCAGAGACAGAGTGTGAGGATACAGACTCCGGCAGAATTCGTATGCGTCATGAAGCATGATGAGTTGTAGATAGTCAAAGGTCACCCAGAAGAGAACAAAGGGCAACCATTGCTACACTAAAAAAGTGAGAGCGATGGAGTGCTTAAGCAATCAAAGGCAAAAGGATGTTTGTTAAAAAGCTTTATTTAAGAAACGGTAAAGGGAATAAAAGCTAACTAGTGATGAGGCAACGAAAAAATGGTGAATAGGATGGCCGCTCGAAGCCAAACGAGCGTGATCAGGGCTGGTGTTTTTGGCGGGTTTAGTCTACTTAAATAGCCGAAAACTGCTGATGTGAACGTACTTTTGGAAAGAAAATTTCCGTCCAGATTGGTTCATTTTGATAAAACAGCAATCAGCTCAGCAAGACGATGGCGTGATTTTCAACCAGTAAAGACAGCGTGGACAAACCAGTGAGAGGGAGAAGGTCCGACTCGGTCGCCTCTGGCCAAAACTTGCCTACGTGATGGAGATAAAGTTTGCCTTTTGGTTCGTTTTGGTCAACAACAAGAAGACACTCAAATCATCACGAGGTAAAGAAATGCAATTGGTGTGGAAAAACTAGGAATGCGTGTTAGTGGATGGTGTTGGCCAAATCACAGTGTTGCTTTGACGATGATACAGTGCGGCATTAATTTGTGTGAGGGAGAATTGTTTATGTAGATGAGACAGCGATTGCTTGATTAGAAAAAGCACAGTGAGCAGTTCGCAGTTGCAATGTAGTAAAAGCGGTTGGCAAAACTTGGCAGCAATATCAAATTACCAGACCCTGTTTCTGCAGTGGTGAAACTGTGCGTCTTTTCGCCCGCTTTCTTTCGGTTGATATCACTTCTCGATGTTAAAAACCAATCAGAGGGGGAAAAGAAAAGTCTGTTCCTAAAAGCAATACAGGGCCTCTTTCACAGTTCACTCCCTGAACTCCAGAGGAGCGCCAGATCAGGGATAACACCAGGACACTACAGAAAGAGATCGATCAAACTCTCACCATTAACAGCTCACTGTATGATAACATGTATAATAGTATTTTTAACAGCAAAAATAGAGTTATACTTCAATTTGTTTTAAGCTAACATTATGTGGCACTAGACGGTAGCACAGTTTCAATTTTTATGAATTATTTTTCAATGCTTAAACATGATTTTAGTGGTATTAGACATATTTCAGATTACAAAAATGCAACTTTGAGTAATGGTATTTACAAATGTTTTAACAAAAATGCAACAAAATGATTAATTATAAGCTAACAAAACACAAACCCTTAAAGAATGATAAATTATTAAGATTGTAATTTTTTCAACTTAGAGTTAATAAGTGCAAGTGTGATTACATTTAGAACAGTATTTCAAGTGCAAATGTTCTCAACGCACAAATGAACAAACAAACTAAGACAGCAAAACAGGTTTAAACGAGATATGTACAACAGTATAAAAGCAAGACTACCCTCCGATACGTGATACAGGTAGTGTATTTTTTACAAAATAATTATATTGAGGAAAAGCTATTGCTACTACTACTATTGCAAAATGTTAATGATCAATTAATGTCCATTTTGTGGTACTTTGCTAACCTGTTCTTTTGATGTAGAGGTTATTTTCCTGTACTGAAACATTTTTACCTGAACATATAAAAGCAAAGAGTAAACAATAAATTGACAAATGAAATAATGCCAAACAAAAGCAACAATGGCCAGCGGTAAAATTAGTAGTACCGCCTCTTCTGTCGTCGCCAAAATCAGTTTGTGTTTTCACTTGATGATCTTTCTCTGCGGCCGATGTATCGTTGAGTGTCTGCAGAATTTGATTTACTTTCTCAGCTGCAGGTGCGCTCCCATTCGAAGACGTGCTCAGTTGCCTGAATCACTGCATGGAAAGACCATCCTGATCACCGGCGCCAATGGCGGCATAGGCGCCGAGCTAACGCGTGTTTGCGCTCGACTGGGCGCCACGGTGATTCTCGCCTGCAGAGACGCCGTCCTGGCAAATGAAACCATCGAAAGGGTTCTGCAAAGTGAGCCCACTGTGTCAGCAGGTCAGCTGACCTACGTCCACCTCGACCTGGCCAGTCTGGCGTCGGTGCGCCGCGCCGTTGAAGAGCTCAGTCGTTTTCCGGCAATCCACGTACTGTTTAACAACGCCGGCGTGATGATGTGCCCTAGGTGGAGGACGGAAGACGGGCTAGAGTACCAGTTCGGTGTCAACTACCTGGGTCACTGGCTGCTCACTGTCCTGCTGATGGAGAAGCTCAATGCGGGCACTGCTCGCGTCGTAAATTTCTCCTCCATTGCCCTGTGGGTGGGCAGCCGGCACTACTTTGAGAATGTGAACCTGGACGGCCCCTGGACGTACAACTCACTGGTTGCCTACGGACGCAGTAAGCAGTTTGTGATGATGGCCACAGCTGAGCTGAGCAGACGGCTGGCAGCCAGGGGCTCCAAGGTCACCGTCTACAGCCTTCATCCGGGCATTGTCGACACCAAGCTGACGAGGCATCTTTCCGTAGTGCTGAGGGCGCTCATCTGGCCCTTGCGGCCGCTGTTCACTATCAGTCCGCTGATGGGTGCACAAACTGCCCTCTTCTGCGCCTACGGCGACCAGGCACGGCCTGGTCTGTACCATGCGTAAGTAGTCTTTACTTAAGTGTTTACTTTGGGAAATAGGCAACTAACAAGTTTTGGTTTATTTGTTTGCGCTTTTTATTGCATCGGGGGCAGCAATTGCAAAACGGCCCCAGCTCCACCAAAAGCAATGGACGAAGATGCTGCACAACAATTGTGGAAACTGAGTTGTCAGTTGTGTAATATTCCTGAAGATGTTATTTGATGTACATAATAGTGTTTTTTGGTTACAACACTAAATTAATTTATTAATACAATTTGTATAATTTATGTTAACAAAAAGTCATGTTATTAATTGCTATATTTTGCTGGTTTGCAAAATTAGCACTGCGTAGTTTAACAAGAAAAAAAGTAGTTTTATTGTAAAGCTAAAATCAACTGAACATAAATTAAAAATGCGCACTGTTAGATAATTTTTGTAGACAGTAATTTCACAAAATTTTACTTGATTTTTAAAGTGAAGTTTACTTTGTTGCCAATGAAGTAGGGATTTATTGTTAATTGGTAGCTATTTGCTATCATTTCTAAACTATTTTGAATCCTAAAGTTTAGATAAGCTAGATACATAAGATAAAAGTAGTTAAAACCGACATAAAATAAAATGCTAACATCAAAATGTAGATGCAACATACAAATGCAAATGACCATGTCAAGAGTGATGGCCACAAGAAAAATAGTAAGCGGTGTTGAGAGTAACACGTGCAACTGCTTATTGACGCACACCACACTTGTCACTTGTTGGATTAAAGCAGCTGATGAAAACCGGTCAGACTGTTCAAATATTTCCTGCATTTTTGCGCAAATTCTAAAGTAAAAGTAGTGCATTGCTGCCACTGGAAGAAGAAAATAGCTGAAAACTAAATAAAAGTAAAGCATATTGAGCAGTGTTGTCACACTTATTTGACTGGGATGCTCAATATTCCACGCAAAAAGCGAGTAATAAGAACAGACAAAAATGACGTTGTAGAAGAAGAGTGTAATTGTAAAGGTTGCTGAAGAGTTTGAATCATAAAAATGACGTTTTTGGCAGCACTCAATTTGAAGGGCAAACACATCAAGGCACCTCACAATGGCTCTTCCAGCAATGGTAAAATAAAATAAAATGAGAAAACTTGAAAATGGATAGTTGACGATTATGTTGTAGCTGTTGAGTAGTGATAACAATGGTTTGTTAAACTCCAGCTGTTTAGTTAGAGAAACAATGAAAGGGTCTGGAAAGAAACTTCGAGTAAAGAAAACACTGTAAAGAAAGCATTTCCAAATAATGTAAATGAGTTTAAGTAAACCCACAGTTTCAGTTTCGTAAACATTGATGCCAAGAAAACTGTGAAAATAAAAAAAGTGTTTAAATATTACTCGGTTTTTAAGTTGCAAAAATACCAATAAAAGCTTGCAAAGTGTCGAAGTAAAGGTGTTTTTATAATTTGAGTATTCATACTTTACAACATTTATTTTTTTAATTGTATTAATTTTTTAAAAGTTTTATATAAATTGGTATTGATCTAATAAAAGTTGCTAAAAAATTTGTTTGTTTTAATTACAAAAAGTGTTTTTTGTTTGTTTTTAGACCAATCATTAGTGCATATAAAACAAAACAAATAACAATTTCATCAAATTGAACAAAGATATAAACAACTTTACTGCAACGTCTTAAAAATTTTATTGCAATGTTTAAATTGCACAAACATTTAAACTCATGACAACTTTATTTTAAAACAATTTTTTTCATTTAAAATAAATGAATCTTTATTTAACACTTGAAACAATTATGTTAAATCTAAAATTATTTGAATTTATTATTAGTTAAAAATACAGTTAATTTTACTGTTAGTTATTGTATATAAAAAATAGGTTATCATGCAAATAGTTGTTTTGATGTTTAGTATCATTTTAAGAAAAAACGCGCACTCACACTTCAGTTTGTTTTGAGTGGCACCTTTTGTCCGTTGACTTCAGTGAGAACGTAGCTCTGAGCCCACTTGTAGTTTTTCTTTGCCGAAATAGTGCTCAGCTTGGGACACTGCTTGAAGGTGCGAAAGAGGCACTCCTCCATTATTTTGGCGATCTTCCTTTGGGCGCGCAGGCAGAGCGTTCCGTGGTTTCGCGTCGGGCAGATCTTGCAGGTGATGCAGTTGTGCTCCAGCTCGAGACGCTCCATGGCGGGAAAGACGGCTCCCCAGAGAGAGCTCTGCAGGTCACCGTGCGAGTGGACATTGGCCACCAGTTTGAGCGACTTGAGGAGGGAGAAGCGGGGCAGAGCGGTGGCGTCAAAGCCGAACTGGTAGAGCGGACAGTGGCCGGTGGCGGGGGAGGCGGTGTCCAGGGTGATGGACATCGACTGCAGGTGCGTCAGCTGAGAGGCGGCCGCGGAGAGCAGCTCAAAGAAGTGAATCGTAGAGTGGGCCTTGAGGTTGAGGTGCACCAGTCGGGGCAGCAGGTGGAAGGTTTGCAGGGCGAAGAGGGGCTCGACGAACCAGAGGACGGCGGGCAGCTCGACGATGGTCGGCCCGAAGAGGGGATAGCTGCCGAGGAAGTCCACCAGGCTGTAGGAGGGGTCGGTCTGGCCGAGGGCGAGCACGTGCAGGGAGAAGAAGAAGAATCGCTGCTGACTGCTGACTGACTTGGCGAGCCAGTGCAGCACCGGCGTGGCCGTCAACGCCTCTGTCGTGCAGAAGTAGAACTCGCTGAGGCGGGCGAGGAAGGACATGTCCAGGTGGCAGGCGTTCTTCGCGAAGACGGTGCTGAAGACTGGGTGCTCCACCACCAGCGTCAGGTGCTGCAGGCCGGACAGCGAGTTGAAGCTCTCCAGCAGGTAGAAGAGGGACAGACAGTGGACGGCACACAGCTGAAAGTCGGGGCAGTTGCTGAAGCGGATGAAGAGTTGGAGGGAGGTGAGGCTGTGGGCGAGCACCTTGCTCACCAGCTGGCGGACCACTTTCAGCAGGAGGCAGTCGTCGTAGTCGGCGATGGCCACCGTCAACTGCGAGGTGGCCGGGTGCACCATGGCCAGCAGATTTGCCTCTTCTTCAGGAGGAAAGTCGTAGTAGGAGAGGGTGGTCACTTGGGCCTCCTTGTCGGCATTGCAACCTAACCTGTTGCGGTTGCTGCAAAAAGGTTGGGCGCTGATGCGCTCTTCAGCATCCGCTCCGAACAGTAGCGTCAGGTAGTTTAATTTGGGTTTTGCCTGCTGGTCGCCAGTGATGAGCTTTTCTTCTTCCTTTGCATACTTTTCAATTTGTTCCTCATTGTTGTCATTTTCCACAGGAGATGATGAGGTTTTGCTGCTCCACTCCAGATCAAGGTCGTCAAAGGTGCAGCTGTTTGTGGCAGAGTCACTGGTGGGGTGGCTGCTGGTTTGGAGATCCATAGTAGAGTTGAAAACAAAGTGAAAAACGTGTTAACTTTGTAAAATTTTTGAGTTCAAATGATTGTTTGTGTCTATTGCAAGCGGCTTTATATTCTTGGGGTTGAGGTGGGGCTTTTCAGCTATTTTGTCTTTTGGGAATTTGGTTTGTCTCAGTAGAGCAATAGGCAAAATATGGACAGCAGTTTTTGGATAGATAAAATGAAAAATGCAAATGAAAGCACTCGAAAAATTCTCAGAAAAACTTTTTTTACACATTGTTAGCACACAATGTTGTATTCAAAACAACTTTTAATTTTAAATATTTAATTTTTTTAAACGCAAAAAATGTACATATTTTTTTAAAAATAAAATTTGTTAAAAAAATATTTTTATTTTGGTTGTTTTTTTATTACAAGCTTGACTTAATATCACCAGCCGTCATTCTAGTGAAAAGCTCAAAATACACGCAAGATTTTTTGGCACAAATACGCAGGGATATAGTTAAATTTTTGTGAAAAATACTAAATTTTAAGTTTGGGGGAAACCATTGGTAACTAATGGTAATACATTTCGTCGAATAGGACATTTCACCAAAACCAGCAAAAAGTGAAAGCTGACACAAAAACAATTTTTTTGTCTACTTGCTTTTTTGGAAAAATGTTTTAGTTAATGTCAACTCAGAGCAATTGGTTATTTTTATTTGCGGGTTCTCTGAATTGTCGGCGGAGGGCGCCGTTGTCAAGCTCTAAAAAAATTTGTTGTTTGAAGAAAACAGTCCACCTTTCTGCTGCTTTTATACTGCGATAACAGTAAGCTTTTTAGCGCAAAAACGACCAAAAAGTGGATAAACTTTACGAAAACTTTTTTAGTTTTTCACTGGTTTTTCATTGCACTGCCCGGCATTGCATGAGAAAACAATGCCCGACACTTATTTTCGCTGATAAACATTTTATACGCGTAAAAGTGTACAGCAGAAAACTCAAGCATTAAAAACAAAATAACCAATTGCTCTGAGTTGATTCAAAAATTGCTTGTAAAACAATTAAATTTAAAAAAGTTCCTGTAGTGCCTCCGCACTAGTCACCACAGTTCATCCACATTGACTCACATGTTTCACTCACAATCACACTCATGTTCACCTTTCACTTACCCTTACTCATCTCCTCACACAGATAGATACCCATGTATATAAGCCTACCTCTTGTAAGCACACTCTGCCTGTCTGTCTGCCTGTCTGTCTCCCATTTTATCTCCAGTCTATTCCCCATTAAACCAGCCTCAACATCGGCACCACACTCCGTTTTAAGTCAATTGTAGTCCACCGAGAGGAAGGGTCCTGACTACCCTCGTGGGCTACATGATCCATACTTTTTGAGATTTAAGTCAGTGGTTTGACAGACAGCCTATCCTGACAGACGCCAGAGGCGCCCTTTCTAAATGTAAAGCAATTAAAAGTAAAAATTGCTTTAAAGTTCCTCTCAAACCTAGAAGTTGATATTTTTAACAAAAATCCAACTCGATTCCTTGCGTATTTTTGTCAAAAAATCTCGCGTGTATCATGAATTTTTCACCAACCTAAAAGCTGGTGTATTTAATCAAAACTAAAATTTTTAAAAAAAAAGTGTTTTTTGATATGCGTAAAAAAGATGCCAGTTTGTAGTTTTTTACTATTGGCTTAAAGTAGCCAATAAAACAAAATTATAATTCAAAGTTACTCAATATTAAATACTGTTAAAATTTATTCAACTATGTTTAAAATTTTAAAAAGTTTAAGTAAGCAAAAACTCAATTTCACGCTGCAATAAAAAACAAATTTAACGATTTTGATTTTAACATAGTAAAAAAATAATGGGCATTTTAATGGACATTGGCGGTTTTTAGTAAACTAAACTGCACAAACTATAGTTCAAAGCAGGCCAATACTGAATATAAATAGAAAACGGAGCAAATTTAATTAGCGTTAGTCAAAGTAAAAAAAAGTGTGAACATTGAAAAGTTTATACAGGAGAGTAAAAAGAGAACTGAAAAAAGTAAAACAGTGAAAATGGCTTTTTTGGTGGCCATTGATGTTCTCGGTCGTTGTTGCTGTTGCTGCTGATGCGACTGCCTAGGCATGCAAAACAGGATGAGTGAATGTGAGTGTGTGTGTAAATTGCAGTAAAAGGGGAAAAGTGAGGGGGTATTGCTAATGGATGCAACGATCGATTGAGATCAATCGCTGGCTTCGGCGCTGCGGCCGCGGCAGAGGCAACTCAAAGCACAAGCACTGCACGTCAACGCTGTCATCAACGATTCGGCTTTATTGATTATTGATTGCCCTACACGATGCTGATGCTGATGCTGATTCTGCACTCTTCGCCATTCTTTGTCACTGATGATGCACACAGTCTCTTTTTGCACTGTGGTCGCTTTCTGTTATAAACTGTGACATCCTTTGCTTAAATTCATCTTTTTTAGCAAACTTTTACTGCTACTGCTCACCCTAGCACACAATGTTTGTACTACTTGCTTTAAATGAATATTAAATTTTTTCTTTTCGCTCGGTGTGTTTAAAAATGCTTAAGTTTGCAGTTTTTGGTCGTTTTGGTAATGTCAAATTAGTGGTCTGCCGCTTTTTATACATTTTTCCTTATTTTTCAATTTACAAAGCTTTTTTATTTGACGCTGGATGAGTTTTTGCTCAAACATGTCGTCAAACTGTGCACTGATTGGCTCAAACCGTTTAGCAGCTCAATTGAACGGCTTTTTTGTCTGACTACGTTTTCCCTCTCTCCTTCTTTTTTTTCTCACTGTCTCCTAATCCGCATTGAGAGCAAACGCAAAATAGTATAGGCAAACTTTCTTTGTCCAAGAAAACGGGAAAATAAAAATAATAAAAACACAAATTTTGTCCAACACGATTCGTGATTTGTCGCGTTTTTCAAAAGAGAGAGGGAGAAAGAAAAAATACAAATTTGAAAAGATGAAATAAAATATTTTAAATTCAAGCGCCCAATCGATTTTGCTGTCGACCGTTGCATAATCATCGCCATTGCCACTGTCACTACCGCCACCAGTGATTGGCAATTTTGTGAGCTTTGTTAGAATGTGGGTGAGTGTGAGTTGGCCACAACGGCGACTACGACAATGAAAGGGGGAAAAAGAGAAAAACGACGATTACCAGCAGTGCTACCACCACCAGCAGCACCAGTGACAGTTCATTCAGCCTGACTCAGTCAGCCAGTGAGCCCATTCAGTGAGCCAATTCGATTCATTTGAGGTTTGCGCATAATAGGACTAGCAAGGCAAGGGGATTCATCTCTTTCTCTTGCTTTCTCTCTCCTTTTCTTTCTTCTTCCCTTGCCAGTGTCAATTGTGTTTGGCAATCCATCCTGAAATGATGATGATGATGACGAGAACGAGAACGAGAGCAAGAACGAGGACGGCGACGATGATTTGACACTGCTACTGGAAAATTTGATGACACGCTGAAGAGGAGGAAGATTTTTCACATTTTTGCTAAAGAGACAGGAAAGGAAAATGGCAGCTAAGCTTACTTTTTTAGCCTGGTAAAAAACTATTAAACTATTGGTGATGGTGGTAGTTGGTGGTCGAACTCAAACCGAAACGGAATATCAATGCTGCTGTCAAAAAAGGTCCCTCACTTGTGCGCCACTGCCACTTGGACGTATTTTGGTTTTTTCCTTCTTCCAAGCTTGAAGGCTTCATTTGCCGGTGTCAGTCAGTCAGTCAATTCGTCTGCTTTTGCTGCTGCTGCTGTTGCTGTGTTTTTTGCGGTGCATCGTGGGCAATTTGCAGGCGGCGCGCGTTCCACGCGATCCTGTCCTCTTCCTCCTCACTTTTCGGTTCCTTGCTCTGAAATGTGGCGCATGAGTCACACACACACACAGACAGAGACACAGAGTGAAGCAGTGAAGCGTCTGTTCTAGCTGTTCCCTAGCTAGCCACCAGCAAGAACAAAGTGTAAAGAGTGCAATGTGCTCCAACTGACTGACTGACTGACTAAGCTTCACCAGACTAGACTAGACTAGGAGCGGACTACAAAATGGTCGACTGCAACCCAAACAACGACACTCACACGTTGACGGCGGCAGCCGATGGTCACCGCCAGTACCAGCAGAGCAGAGCAGAGTTTGCACTGTGTTGTCTGTTTGTCTGTTTGGTCAAAGTTTGAATACCGTTGATCACGGTAAAACACTTCACTACGTACATAACTTTGCCCACTCATTCCCGCCGGCATTATCTTAATGTTTGCTCAATGGCTTTCACGGCTTTGCATTTTGCCTTTTCTTCTTCTTTTTCTTCGTCTTCTTCCTCTTCGTTTACCTTTTCTCTTGATGAATTGGTTTTCTGTTTTTTTCGTTTTCTTCCTTCATTTTCTGGTCGCTGGAGTGCATAATTTACTGAAATGTCCTTTCTTGTTGTGTAAATATCGATTGTTGGTTGTCGTAAATTTTGGTTGTCGCCTGCGTTGTTTGTTGACGGTCAGCAGTACACCGGTGCATATCAACTCGCCTTGATTTATGAATTTTAAGTTTTATCAACATAATCATAAAATCCATTATATCAACAGCTTTTGCTAATCTATAAGGTAAGTTATAATTTGAGCTTAAAATAAAAATAGAACATGAAAAAATACTTCAATTTATTTATTTTGGAAAAATAGAAATGTTGGACATTTCAAATAAAATTTATCAAAGTATTCAATTTTTACTTTTTTAACGGAACATGTTTACCTGTATAAAAGATTAATCCGTTTGCACGAATCTAAATGATTGAGTAATATTGAAAATGCTTGTTAAAAAGAAAAATGATTTTCAAAGTGTGTCTCACTGCAAATGTGATAATAACTCTCTAGAGAACAGAGGCTAATATAAAAATTGAACTTTTTTATTTATTTGTTTTTTTCCAAAGCACACACTCACACTTTGGCCACAGTTCTACGGCACTGTCAGTTACAGTTGCTGTCGGCTGCTGCCGTTTGACGGATCTGCAACGGTGGCATCATCAACGGCAGCAGCAACATCTACAGCAGCCAAAAGCAGCTCGTCAGTTGAAGTGCACTTCCCTGGCAGAGTCAATCACCAAGATGATCTCTTTATTGGCTGCAATTGGCTTCTGCTGTTGTTACTGCTGTTGAGTGGCGCAGTCAACTGCTGCTGCTGATGCCGTTGTTTGCCTGCTGCCAATTTAACGCAAACTATCTCTATTGTTTCTTTAAACCTTTTTCCCTTTGTCTACTGCCACGTTTCACTTTTCACTTTTCACTACTGGCAGCTTTTCTTAATCTTTGAAATGCTTGTCTGAACGGGACAAATCGATTAGCGGCAGTGAGGAGGGTTGCGATCACCGCTGTCACTACTGTGTGGCCCTTTCTGTCCGACTGTCTCTTCTTTTCTCTGCTTTTCAGTCTGCCTTTGTTTGACTGACAAGCCGTGTCTGTCTTTTAAAATTAATTTGATTTTAATTGACTCAAATTAAATTACACTCGCTAATATTTGTTGTACTCCCCTTGCACACACTGGCGGGCAGGCGTAACGGGCAAACGAGGTTGTTTGCATTAATTTTTTTGTTTTCACTGTTTTCTTCCTTTCTGACGATTAGCAAACGAGAGAGAAGAGAAGCAAAAGGAAAGGGAGAAAGTGAAGTGGAGTGAGTGCCTCCTCTAATTACGACAATCGAAAGCCAATTGGATTGTTAAATGAGGCGGAACAGAGGCAAAGCAGAACTGAACAAAACTGAGCTGAGCTCGGCTAGACTGCAATCGACTCCGGGCGCCACGTTACACCGTCTGTCTTCAGTCAGCCTACAGCTGAAAAACTTACCGCATTTTTTGCATTTGGCGCCCGTTTTTTGCCACACTGAATCGTCGTCCTGCGATGCCTGTTTGAGCTTTCACAGTTGGAATTTTTTCATAGTACATTTTTTATCACGCTCAGCCGCTCAGCACTAGGCAGCACTAGCCCGGGAACACCAGTGGATTTATTGTGTGTGTGTATGTGTGTTCAGCCTGTGCCCAGCATGTTTCAAGCAGTCAGTCAAACAATCAGTCAGTCAGTTGCTTTTTGCAGATTCTTGATGCTGTGTCTGCAGCATCATCACCAGAAAAAGATATCCCCGCTGACAATTGCCTGGTGCGTCTGCAGATGCTCAAACCAAAAGTTCTTTCTCGTTTTTTGCTCCTATTTTCAGTTTTTATTCTCCATTTATTGTCTTTATTCTATTTGGCTTATTCACTACAATTTTTCCCCCTCCTCTGTTTTCCCTGATGTCTGAGAAGAGGGAAAGAAAGTAAGAGGAAAAGAAGTCGTTGCCGCAGGAATCAAATGTGTGCCTAGTGCTGCTGTTGTGTGCCGACCATGTCAGAGTTCTAATTAAAATTAATTCCATTAGCGAGCCAAGGCGCTAGCAGCGGCGGCAATGGAAAAAAGAGCATATTTGAAGCGTTGCTGAGTGGGGTCCTAGCGGCTAGTGACTACTACAACAACTACTACTTGGGTACTCACACTTTGAGGATGCAGGGCAGAAACAGAGAGAACTAGAGAAAGCAAGTGTCACCGACAAACAAAGACGCTATGCTAACTGACACATTTGGAGTGGCGCGGGGAAAAAAGTTTACTTAAATTGAATTAGTCAACTGCGGCGCGTGTTTAAGCAAACACAGACAGGCTGACTGACTGAGTGTGTGTGTTTGTGTGCATGCATGTGTGCTCCCAGTTGTGTGTTCCTCAAGTTTTTGCATCCCTTACTGAGAATTACTAGTTCCACTTTTGCCTTTGCTTTCCACTGCTGCCAAGTTTAAGTCTCGCAGCTGTCTAGCTGGCGGTGGTGATGGTGGTCTCAGGTGGTCTCAGGCACTGAAAGAAGGAAAATATGCATGCCAAACATGCACGACGAGAATCGGACTCGGAGCACTGCAACACTACAACTTTAGTTTGGCAGTCACACACTTTTTCTTTTTTCCCCCTTCATTTTCTTTACTCCTTCTTTGCTGGCCAAGCAGCAGCAGCAGCAGCAATCACTTGAAGCACTTTGGTGCCTGCACTTGGAAACAAACAGACAGCACCAACTTGTGTATGTGTGTTTGAGTGTGCAGAAAGAAAAGTAGTAGTGGTAGTGGTGGTGGTGGGCGATCGAGAACTTTCATATGCAAATTGAATTTCGGTTCATCGATTGTCGCTGTTGGTTGGTTGGCTAGTTGGCTGCCAAAACTAGTTTCTTCCTCTTTCCTAATTGTTCTGATTGAAGTCATTTAGTTTACCGCCAATCGATGTTACCGCTCCATCGATCCAAATGTTGGCTGCTGCTGTTGCTGCTTCTAACTAAAAAGAAAAAAGGGGCGGGAAAAGAGAGAGAAAGGCAATTTATCTTATTCTTTTTCAACTTTTCATGAGATGGCTAAAAATCAATTAGTTAATTATATAATTATAGATGGGCAGAGATAAAACAGTGCGCTACTACTGTAGTAACTCGGAAGCGCTCTTTTTCTGCAACAGTGACTTGCTGGTTGCCAGTTCTAGTAAACAATTTTAGTCAGTTGTTGTCAGTTCACTGGAGTTGATAGACCGTCAGAACAGTCAGTCAGTCAGTGACTGCCATTCAGCTCGTCTCAAAAAGTCAATAATTTTTGTGCAGTTTCACACACAAACACACACACACAAACACCAGCAGATAGAGCAGGGTTGAAGTGCTTTTCTCACTCACTCACTCACTTCTCATTCATAATGAATTTTAGAGCAGAGTAGATAAATCGATCAGCATACAAACATGAAAAACTCTCGTGTTTTTTATCATCAAGTGAAGGCGTTGGTGGCAAACTGCCTGACTGACTGACTGACTAACTCTGTTCAGTAGCATTTGGCAAACACACACACTCACACACTCACACACTTATTCCCTTTCACTTTCTCACTGACACTGACACTGGCAGCAGCAACACTAAGCACTTTTCTTTCTGACCATCAAATAGGATTAGCAGCAATGGTGGTGGTGATGGTGATGATGGTGCTGGCAGACAGCACACCACCTAAAAGCACCAGCCACTTCTACTACTGCCAACTAGATAGTCAGTCGGGATTAGGTAAATAATAATAATAATATCCGATTGCCCATCATTTGACCGTTCTTCACTTTTCTCCACTTCCATTACCAATAGAGAAGTGAAAGAGAGAAGGGAGAAAAGAAGCCATTGAAAGTGTTGCTTATTAGCTTGTCAGCAGGAAATGTGAAAGTGAGACTTCTGCCATTCACTGAAAAGGCAGACAAGAAGACAGAAATGCCATGATAGCTATTTGAAACATTTGCATGGCACAGGGAAAAAGGCACATAAAGTCAAATTGTTATGAAAGAGAGAGAGAGAGAGAGAGAGAGAGAGAGAGAGAGAAAGAGAGAGAGAGAGTGGGATTCAATGCGGCTAAAAGTGCTGGTGGCAGTACTTTTTGGCTATCCTAATAAATGCCTTTGCCTTACTGCTAGAAGAGCATACTTTGAGCATTTTTATCGTCAACGACGACGACAACGACAAAAAGGAGGAGGAGGAAGATAGCAACTTTACAAGTCAGCAAATATGCCTGTCTGGCGCCATCATCATCCAGAGAAAATCAGAAAAATGTTGGTGACACTGCACAACCAGAGACAGAGGAAGAGAGTGACAGAGACAAAGAGCAAAGGGAGAATGACGAGACTGACTGACTGGCTGGATGGCTGGATGGCTGGACGGCTGGCTACTGCTGAGTTGACGTAAGCGATCGGTCCACTTGGCACGGCGACACGCCATTCACAGCCATTCGCAGCCATTCACTGACACACACTGACACACACAGTGGCACTTTAACTATGGCACTAGTAGAAGTGTCTCATCATCGAGAAGAAGAAAAAGCAAAAGGCAAAAGGCGACAGATGAGCATCCGCCACCACTGCCATACTACTACTTATCTCAATCCACGATAATCGCACTCGCCTAGAAAGGACAGGATTGCTGCCAGAGATTGAAGGAGAGGGAAATGAGAAAATGAATAAGCGTTGAGCAGGCGACAGCCGCATGGCACCACGGCGCCCACGGATGTGTTTCGCCAGATGTCGAACTAGAAAGGAGACATTGCCACTGCCATCACCATCACCACCAAACTACTACTACTACCACTACTGATGCCCAAATTCAATGGGCAAACAATTACAAGGCAACTACGGGCAAGGATGGCTTGCTTCGCTGCCTTCTGCCATCATTACTGCCGTTTCGCTTCCTTTTTCTCTTCCTCCTTTTCTTTAAATTTTAATTAAACATATTAAAAATAATCTAACTCAGATTTTTTTCATTAAATCACCCAAAAATGATAAAAGAGGGGAAATCACACCAAACACTGAACACACATAGGCTGCATACATAGGCTGCCGGGAAACTAAAAATTGGCTTGGCGTATGCAGTTTCTCATGTCTTTTTTCTTTTTATTTTTCCTGCTGCAGCAGGTTACCTGAAAAAAGAAAAAAAGAAAAAAATGAGATGCTACTTGCCTGCAGTGCATCATCAGTGTCAGCCACCAACCAGTGCATGCTTCTCCTTTTCTCTTTTCCCTCCTTTTTTCCGCTCATTCTTTGTTCTTTGTTTTGAATTAATGCTTAAATTAATGAATGATTCAATGCAGCACCAGCAGCAGTAAGAAGGGTGAAGGGTGCGTGCGTCCAGGACGGTAATAATTATAGTGGTGAGGTGGCGGTGGTGGTGAGTGATGTTCACCGTTCAGTGGCCACTCGGTGTGCTCTCTGTCCTGTTCATGTTTTGTTGTAATTTTTTACGCAGTAGTGTTTGTGCTTGTCTACCCTTGTGCCTGGAACAATCAAGTCGGTCAAGCCAACTAAAGCAAATCTAACCTAAAGGGCACACTGTGTGCCAGTGTTGCTGTGTAGGCGAAAAACGCAAAAGCCATCTTTGCCCGTGACTTTGTCTCAGCTTTTAGCTGCTGCCGTTGCTTTTTCTGCTTCTGCTGCTGTTTAGTTCTTGATGATGATAGTGATGATGATGAAATTGCACTGGTGTCAGCAACAGTGCTGAGGCGGGCGACAATAGGGCGATTGCGACACTGAGAGAGACACAGACACAGCAAATTGCAACAATCCGCTGTTTTTGCAAACCTCTTTCCTGCTCTGCTCAATTGTGTCCGCGCGCGCTCCTAATGAGCTGCAGGCTCAGGCTAAAGGCCTCTGCTCTATCTCCCTCTCCCTCTCTTTGTATCATTATTATGATCACTATGTTATTAATAAACAAGCCAACCGACCAACCAACCGACCAGTGCACAAATTTTCGCTTCTGAGCCGTCCAAGTCGCTGACTGCGGATTAAGTGGCATTAGCCAACAGAACGGCAGGTTTGCTAAGTGTGCAAGTCAGCAAGCAGCTAGTTCTGCGGAGTTCAGTTTTCTGTTTAGTGCGTCTGAGAAGCAACCGTAATGAAAAAATCGGTATCTGCATCGATAACAATGTCTGCTGGTTACTTGGCCAGTCTTCCCCTTTGCAGGCGGCTTCTAGGGCTACTACTACTACGACTTAGTTGGCAAGTGATAATTTGGAAAAGACGGGGCGTGCACTGGCAGTGTGACCAGGCATGAGTCAGCAAGACTAAAACGAGAGAAAGAAAAAACGAGAGATTTGATGCGGCACACTTCTCAGTGAGTCAGAAGGAGGAGGAGGAGGTAGAAGAGGAGGCCCAGGAGATGACAATGTGAACGCTAATAAAGACGAGGGAGAACAAAAAGGGTGGAAGGGGCAAATGGAACAACAAAAAGCATTGCAGACTGCATTGCTTGCCAAATCATTTGCTTGTGCTCTCCATGTTTTATGCTTTTTTCTCTTCATTTTTCCCGAAATGATAGATTCACTGTGCAGTTAACTGTTATGTGTGTGTGCAGATTAGATCTTTTTTGCAGTCACTTTTCCTTCTTTTTCTCCCGCCTTCCTTTCCTGTTTCTCCATTATCTGCTTCGTCACATCTAATCTAGTCTGACGCGTTCTCAATTTTTGTTTCGTCTAAGCTTTTTCCCGTTTAATAGGCACCCAACTAGCCAAGTGGCAGGGAAAGCGATCTCTTCTTCTTCTTTTGGGACGTTCCACTTTGTCGGCCACTGTGCACTTTTATGTTTGTGGTACTGTTTAGCATACCACTTTTTGGGTGTCTGTGGGTGTAGGGGGACAGAAGTGAAAATATAAATAACCGAAAAAATTAAAAACGTGATGCGTTACAAATAAAACAATTGCCTTTGCTGCTGCTGCTGTCTTCTTGAGGTCAGATTGGCGTTGAAACCTCTTCTGCCTTTCTTTCTTTCTCATTTTTTTCTGCCACAAATAATTGAGTGCCATTAGACTATTGCGTGTGCACGCTTCAAATAGCCATGTAATCCCTTTAGTTTGGGGATGCTGATGCTGCTGTCGTTGGTGTTTCAGTAGTGGTGGTGGTGGTCAGTCTTGGTCACTACTCTCGGGCCGCATGGCCACTCTGCCGCAAACAAAGCGATTCGCTCAATTATTGACTCTGTTTGAAATGTGCACAAATAAGCAAAATTGTCGCAAAATGAGCGTGGAAGTGAAAGTAAAAGTAAAGGAATAAAATGAAATGGAGGAAAACAAAAAAATAAAAGCGCGTATGAAAAAAGAAAATTGAAAAAGAATGCAAGCAAAGAAAAGAAGGTAGGAAGGCAAACAAGCAAATTCTGCTTACAAAGCCGCTTGCAGGCAAAAAGCCTGAGATAGCTGCGACTTAATTGTGCACACCGTCGACTTGTGACCATAATTTATCAAGCAGAGAACAAAATTCTCCCTTTCTCCCTTCCCTTCCCCTCCTTTCCCTTGTTTTGCTTTTGCTTTCTTGGCAAAAACAACGGCAGTTGCGGCGGCGGCGGCGGCGGCCGTGGCAGCTCAACAACGGCCGCACACATTTTTCTCTGACACTCTAAATTACTCTGACACATACTTTGCTGGAGCCCGGTTACAGGCATAAACCTTCATAAACACTGAAAAACGGTGAATGTGTGTGCTTGGTGATGGTGATGGCGGTGGTGATGGTGGAAGAATTGTTAGCCAATGGGCCGATAAGAAAGCGATTAGAAAGCAGTGCAGCTCAGTGCACACAGATTGAAACAGACAGACAAACTAAAAATGGCTGACTGACTGACTAGCTGAGAAGGGCATTGTGCAAACTAACGTAGACGTTAACGGCGGCGGTCGGTGCGATAAAAGCGCCTAGTCACTTTTTTTTGCTCTGCCTTAAAAGGGCCGCCCAAAACAAGAAGAGTAATCTTTTATATAAACTTTAAATAAATCTAATTTGCCTTTACCCCCTTTTTCTTCTTTTCACCCTCTTTTGACAGCGCACGGAAAACGACACTGCAAAGACTACTTTTGAAAAAGGGGCACTCTTTTGACTGCCGTACAGCACAGCATCACCACAGCTATCTTCTTTTTTTCTTCCTATTTCAGTTTCAATTTTTCATCATGGGCAAATTTCTCTCCACCCGAGTTCACAGGAAACTGTACTCCTCGGTGCATCTTTTCTTGCTCACCTGTTTTCTCCTGCTCCTCTTTGACGACCACTTTGGCCACCACCAGGTGGGCGTGCAGGCGCTCTGTCCGCAGCGGTGCACCTGCAACGACCTGGCGGTGCTCTGCGACGCCACTCAGGCGGACAATGTGCCCATCTACCTCAACCCCAGCCTGCAGAAGCTCTCCCTGTCGCGGAATCGCATCAAGAACGTCTACTCCTCCTTCAGCCTCTACCAGGACCTGGTGACGCTCAACTTGTCGCACAATCTAATCGGCGAACTGGACCGCAAGAGCTTCGCCACCACCTCGAAGCTGCAGGTGCTGCTGCTGAGCAGCAACCAACTAAGAGAGCTGCACGCCCGCGTCTTCATGGGCCTCAACCGGCTGGAGACGCTCGACCTGTCCGCCAACCAGCTGGAGGCCATCTCCGTGGACGCCTTCTTCGGCTGTCTCAACCTGAAGACGTTGAACCTTGCGGCAAACCGCCTCCGCCAGGTGCCCTCCTTCTTCTACCTGCAGAATCTGGCCTCGCTCAACCTGGCCGCCAATCAGCTGAGTCACCTGCCGGAGCTGGCCTTCTCACCCCTAAACACCCTGCAGAAACTCGTTCTGGAGGGCAATCACATCGGCCACATCAGCGTCAGCGCCTTCCTCCACCTGAGCAACCTCACCTCGCTTCACCTGGAGGGGAACCGCCTGCTGCAGGTGCCCACTGAGCCGCTGAGCGTCCTTTCCAAGTTGGAGGCGCTTTCCATTGGCCGGAACATCATCACCTCGCTGAGGGCCCGTGCTTTCAAGGGCCTCAGCAGTCTGCGCAGCCTGACCATCGTCCACAGTGCCCAGCTGGCCACGGTGGAGCGAGAGGCGCTGGCGGAGAATGGCCAACTAGGGCGCATCATGCTGGAGCACAATCACCAGCTAAGCAGTCTGCCGGTGGGCGTTTTCGAGGGCCAGGCCGCCTCGTTGCGTTTCCTCTCACTGCGCGGCAACAGTCTGACTACGTTGGCGCAGGGAACTCTGCCTGCTGCCTTGCTGGTAGGCGGTGTCGGAGCTACTGGTGGTGGTGGTGGTGGTGGTGGTGGTGGTCGTCTGCGGCACCTTGATCTGCGAGAGAACCCACTGCGCTGCAACTGCTCGCTGGACTGGCTGGCCGAGTGGCTGCGCGCCAATAATGGCTCACTGGCCACCGCCTATGAACTGGTCAAGTGCGGCAGGGCGGTGGAAAGTGGTGAACAACAGCCTCCTGCAGGCAGTCGACAGATGGCAATGGAAATGGTGCCTCTGGCATCGCTCACCCCCGAAGACCTCTCATGTCCGCCTGGTCATCGTCGAAGGGGACTGCTGTTGGGGGAGGAGGAGGAGAAGGAGGGCTCACTGATGATGCTCGACATTGACAGCATCTTCACCTCCGCCGAGCTGATGAGCCTCAGCGGCCGACTGCTGCTGGGGCTCTTTCTTACCCTCTTTCTTCTGGTCATTCTCGTTGGGCTGCTGCTCTTCTGCAACAGGAGAAGCAAAAGAAGTGAAGGGAGTTGTTCCAGACCTAAGCTGTGCTTTGAGCGAACAATTATCTCCTCCTCGTCACCCTCACCGCCCTCTCACCACCATCACCCCCATCACCACTCAGTGGTCGAGCCGATGATCAGAAGCAGCGGAGAGTGCAATTACAGTTCATCAGTGAGGGCAGCAGTGGCAGCTGAGGCAGCAGCAACAGCAGCTGGTAAATCACGTCTGGTTGACCGTGCCCTTTTCTACCACCCGACGACGACGACAATAAATGAGGACTTTGCACGCAAAGCGCAACTTCAACAGCAGCAGCAGCAACAACAACAGCACTACTACTACTACCACTCGATGACAGGCACTACCACGACGACAACTTCTGAACCGAGCAGTAATCATAGCAGTGCGACGACGACGAGATCAGCTGCCTTTGGCGCGGCGGACACTTTGCCACAGTACACTCATCACCCTCATCATCACCAGCAGCAGCAGCATCATCATCATCATCTCCAGCACCAGCAACAACAACAACAACAACGGCTAGGATTGCTATTTCACCAGCAGCAGCAGCAACCGTACGGACCCATTTCTCATATTTAGTCAGTGAGCAGTCTGTTGCAGTCCGTTCTTCTTCTTCTTCTTCTTCTTTCCTCTCTTGTGACTGTTGTTTTCCTGCTTCGCTGACCACAATTAATCTGGCTGGTCATTTTCTTTTTCTTCCTTTTTCCCTTTTTCTCTTTTTTTGTACATATCACCCTCCTGACTCTGTACAAACCATATCTCTGCAACTGTGACTCTGTTGATGTCTGTCTCTTCTCTCTCTCTTTTACTTCTTTTACTTTTACTTATTGAAGGCAATAAAACTATTATTTTCTATATGAACAAGCAGTTTTTCAATTTATTAATCGAACACACGGTTTTGCTTTACTTTAATCGTTTTTAGTTCATTTCACAGGTTATTTAGAGATCATCTTATCATTTAATTAACTTTATTAACCAATTTTTTTCAGTGGTTTGTGAAGTGGCCTGCAATGGTTTATAAAGAGGCTAAAGATTAAATGATTTTTGATGTAATTGAAAAAACTAAATTTCTTTATTTAGAAAAAATAAGTTTAATATGAGTATATTCATTTGTCACTTTTTGTAATTATCTTTTGCAAGCCTATTCTCTTCCTCTCTTTTAATTGCAAAAAAGTGAACTTTGCCAAAAAGGCACAGCAGTGCACACGAACACACACACACACGCCACTTGCAACTATCATCTTCTGGCTCTAATGGATAGAGTAAAAGAATGAAGAAAGAAGAAAAAGAAGAGAGAAAAAAAGAAAAAGTGAGATCGATGTCACAGTAATGGTGACACATGTGAACACATAAAGCAACGACGGCAACAGCAGAAGCAACATCAGCACGACCATCGGTGGCATCTGCGACCAGGAACTGTACTCTGAAGCAGAAAACTGAAGCAAAAGAACTCAGCGAGAAAGAGCATTGCCATTCAGGGCACACAAATGGTCACCGATCGAGGCAACAAGGAGACAAAGAGTGAATAAAAAATCACAAACACCATCAAACGACAGTTGGACAGTTGGCAGTGGAAAAGGATGAAGTAGAAAAAAAAGAAGAAAAAGAAGTGCTAGCAGTGGATGGTCAGTAGATGCCACCAAATGCCCTGAACTGTTTTGCTCATTTAGTCTTCCTTTCTACTTGTTTTCTGGCTTTCAGTCTTTTCTTTCGGGAGTCTCTAACGCTCATTAGTAGAGGAAGTCCGATTGGCGCCAGCACAAATCAACCATTGACTTTACTGACTGTGCACTCTGTGCACTCTGTGGCCTCATCAAATCGGTCCATTTGTGTGTGTATGTGTGTCTGTCTGTCTTTGTATGTCGCCTAATCGAATTTCTAGACACAATCTAATTTGATGTGATCTGCGTCCTCCGTCTTCACAGACACACATACACATCTGGACATCAGTTAGTAAAAAGAAGCTGGACAAAAAACAGACTGAGTAATTGAGAATCGTCAATTGATTGTCATATTAGATTTAAAAAATGGTGATACTCTACACCAGAGAATGAAAACAAATGAAACAGTAGGCAATTAAATGAAAAATAAAAATATTAGCTATCATAAAAACCTTAACCAATTTTTTAATTAAAGCGTAAATTAAGTTTGACAGCATCGCACATTGTAGTCAAAATCAATTTTAATGTAAAAATTGTTGTTAATCAAATTTGCATTAACTTAAATCTTAAATAACTTTACGGGAAAAAAGTTTAAAACTACACACTAGACAATATGCTTTTCGATGCTTGAAACATTAAAATGAAAAGGAAGAAAACTCTTTAAAAGCGGAAGTATTGTGCTACGTGTGTTGCGTGTGCCTGTGTGTGTGTAAACTAAATGATGATGAACAATGTTGCAGATGATGATGATGATGAGCAGATGTAACAGATATGTGTGCCTAATTGAACGATTAATTACAAGGCCGATTATTAGTGATGACAGGCAGGCAAGCAGGCAAGCAGGCAAGCAGGCAGGCAGGCAGGCAGGCAGACTAGCCAACATGCATGCACGCATGCAAGCACCACTGATCCACTGGGACATTCGTCTGTTTGGGGAAGAAAAATTAGACTCCAAAGTAGAAAAGGAAAAAGAAGAAGAAGTAGAAGTAGAAGAAGGCAAAGAAAACCTAGGCGGCAAGAAAGACGGGACGAAGAAAGAAAGAGAGAGAGGAAAGATGTGTCGGGTAATTGGGTGCCGATAAATGCAATGTGCAACGCTGTTGGGCGCGTTATTATTGGCAAAAGGCGTAAAGAGCGGGGAAACGATGGAAAAGGGAGCGAAAAGATGGGTGAGAGAAAAACCACCAGAGACAATGCTCGGCTGTAGTTTGCACAGACAGCAACGGTGGCATTAGCCAATGCCAATTTGCATAGTATAGTTTTACCGTGCTGCTGCTGATGGTGGTGAGGGTACAGTGCCGTCCACTGCTACGTACCACTGAGTGGCTTTCCTTAATTATATCGCCTAAAAGGGGTGAACTGCCGCAACGCCGGACTGCTGGCAAATGTGTTCAGTGTGAGGAGGAAACGCCAAAGCCTTGCATTTAGAAATCCAGTATTTGCCAGCAGAAAAATGAACATCAGGTTTGAAACTAAAAGAAGAAAAAAACTGAAAAGAAAAAATCGTTTCTGACATAAAAAGTAAAGAAATGGAGAGGGGGTGGAGTTGATTTGCATCTACCTCTCGATACTGCGGCTGCAACTTTTAGCCAACACACAGAGGTTTTTCACTCCTCATTTCCGTCATTTTAGCTTGTATTTTAAATATCTCCGCCACCATCACTACTGCTGCTGTTCATTTTGCCTGCTGCCTAAAATTGTCCATGTCAGGCTCCTGTCTCATAAATCGACGCGTACACGTCAACCAACAAGAGAGAAAAAAAGAGAAAAAGAAAGGTACGGGAAAGCATTAAAAGTCTATGCTTTTTAAATTAGGGTCTAACCCATGCTTAAAATTTATTTGCGTTTGCTTTGAAAAAAAGGAGAGAAAAGAGGCCTGAAAAGAAAAACGTCGGCGGCTTTTTTCCACCAGCAAACAATGCTCCGGTTTTAGCTCGGCTCCGGCGGCGGCAACGACAGTTTCACGATGAGCTTTTTCACTCTTTTTGTTGCGCTGTGTTTGACGCACTTTTTGATTTGTGTGGCCGCCACTGCCGCCGTCAACTCTATCACCGTTAAGCAGAATTTTATATACGTGCAGACGACGTTCGTGCGACACTGCCACTGTTTCCATTACTACTGCTGCTGTTAAGTTTACTACCAGCGTGATTGCATTGATTTATTGCGGAGATAAAATTGAAACAGAAAAAAACATTAAAAAGAGCGCCAGCTCTCTCTTATTCTTTCTATTGGCTTCTTATTCACTTTATTTGTGTGTGTGAGTATTGATAGTTCTCATTCTTACCACCGCCGTCTTTATCAGAAAGGCAGCCACTAAGTGACTGGTAAATAAATATTATATTCACAAAGAAGGCTAATAATTCAATTTCTAAATTGAGATTCATGCAATTCAGTGCTCGGTGGTTCAGCAGCAGCAGCATTCACCACAGCCAAACGCGCATCAGAGAAAGATTTAAAAGAGTATTAAATAGTAATGGTGCGCGAATTGCCTACTTTGCCTACTTTCCATTCTTTTTCTTTTTTCTCTTTTTCCTTTTTTTCTTGCTTGACCGATCAACGGCAGGAGAAGAAACATTGGGGCCGTACGGTTCAGCTGGCTAAGCTGCCCTGATGGCGTGCTAAGACTAAGGTGAGCGTCAATTTGGGTGGCTTGATTCACCCATTGCTGCTGCCACTGCCACTGCCAATTCTGTTGTGACTCCATTTGCAGCTGAGCTTTTGAGTTGCATCAGCAATAATGCTTTCAAATAGCCCAAACACAATGCTTGATGGTGTCAAAAAAAAAGCAAGAAGAGAAATGCAAAGTGGGCTCAAAGTGTATGTCTGACACGTCTAATCAAAAGACGTGTGTGTGTGTATGAGGCTGAAGCTGAGGTATTGACTCCTTTGCATTGTAATTTGTCACTGGCACTTTTCTCTTTTTCTCGTTTTCTCCCAATTTAGCCTGTCCGCAAAATTCAATTGACAAAAGCCACGCACACATAGCTAGAGACAAGGGCGCATTACATTTTAGTTTGGCGGTTGTGTGTTGGTAGCTTGATATGATGACAAATATTTGCGCCTATTAGCGTCTGCACAATGTCAGTTGCTGCGGCTGCTGCTGTACAGCAGTTTTTGTGTGAGTGCCCTGTGCTCCTGTCAGAAAGTCATGTCTGACTGCTCGGTGCCGGCCTCTCTTTCTTCTAGTCTGTAGCCGGTGACAGTGGTCTATTGCAAGATACGGGAGATCGTCACCACCATCATAGCTACCCTTCTTTTTCCCTTTTCTCTTTCCTTCTCCAGCAATTTGTCTTGGTGTCACTTACAAGGACCGTACAACAGCGACGGCAACAGCAGAAGCAGCAAAAAATGGTAAAAGTCAGTCCCCTCAGTCATTGGTCTTACTGGCAGTCATCAGTACCGGGTAATGGTTGCCGTTTTTTGTCTTCAAAGTCTGTGCGTGTGTGTGTGGATAAAAACTACAGTTAGCAGAGAGGACACATGTGAGGGCTGTAAGTAAGTGAATGGCGCCCATTGCCGGCAGAGACTGAGAGAAAGAGAGGGACAGACAACAGCAACAGCAACGACAGCAAATGGCGTCCACTGCGTCCTGGCGAAAACATCTATTCGATGCCTTCTAATAGATTGCCCTGCACTAACAACAACAACAACCAAAAATCGGAGAAAGGAAAGCAGTGCTAAGAAGTGGGTAAGAAAAAGAAGAAGAAGGAAGCCACCGGTGCTCTATTATGGATAAAGTGCAGTAAAAACCAAATAGTCCCGACACTGCCACTGCTAATGAAATGGCCATTTTGACTGCCTGCTTGCTTGCCATCATCATCTACTGCAACCACTAAATGGCAGTAAATAGCTGCAAATAAAAAAAAATTGAACACAAACGGCAATGGCTTTTAAAAATTTTTTTTCTTAAATGGCACCGCAAAATGACCGAGCGTAGAACTGCGCAGCTAAAAGGCAATAACAGCATCAATAATTAAAGGCAAGGCCCAAGCACACACACAAGCAAGGCAGGCAGACAGGCTCAATCGGCCAACAAAGGCGACAAATAAGGGCAATAAAAGCGATAAAGATGACAGTTTAAAGAATTTTGGTAAAAAGCAAAAAACTTTAACTCAATTAGGAAGCACTGAAAGCAATGGCTTTTGCTGTTTAGAGTTAGGGCTATCGACGCATCGATTCTACTACTTCTACTTAAAACATTTCCTGCCTGCCTGAACTCTCTCGTTCTCTCTCTCTCTCTCTCTCCTTTTTTCAAAAATTGACTGTTTTACAACAGACTCCGTAAATTGTGCACACACATCAATCATTTAATGTCAATCGATAAATAATGCCTATTAGAACAATAAAACGACATTGCACTAGTAAGGACAAAAGAGCGAGGGGTAATAAATGAGGAAAAAATGAGATGATAAAGGAAGATTGAGCATTTCAGGGCAGAGCTTTATCTAGGGATTAGTGCTAAATGGACTACTAAATTAAGCATTTTGATTTTTGTCACGCTGAAAACAGCGCTAATTTTTTACTGCACATAAAAAAACAAATTTTGAGCAATTTAAAATATTTGCACTACACAAACATTACAATTGGTGGGTTAAATCCTACGTTTTATTGTGACCATTACATGTTTTGCATTTTGACAAATGTACTTTAAAAAATTTGTTAGAACAATTATACATGTGTATTTTACAAGCGCTTTTCAAAATAAAAAATAACTTGTTAGTTTTTATATTGCATTTTGTAAATACAGGCAAAACTCACACTGTCGATAAAAACTGTCCTGCGGTGTTTATCGACAGATGCGAACGGGCCGCAAAAACGCTTACTGTTGTGCATGGTGGCTCTGTCCGCGTCGACAGTTGCTGGCGTTTCGACAGTGTGAGTTTTGCCTGTACTATTTGTTTAGATTGTGAATAAACTTTCCACTAAAAACATGATGTACGCCGCGTAGATAAAAAAACTATCAAAAATGGTTGATTAAAGATTAATATAAAAATAATTAACTAAAAAGTCCATTTGACTAACTTTGAGGAACGATCTCCGACTGAAGCTGCCGTACACTGAAACGGCAGAAAAAGCCTACTTTCTGGCTGTGCTCTTGCTGTGCATACACTCAAAGTAGCTTAGTGACTTCCAGCTCTCTCTTAGCTCACCCCTTCTTTTCACCTCCTCTTTACACCGCTGCATGAAAAAGAGAAAGCGCTTTGTCGTCCGGTCAAAAATCAGTCGATTAAGGTAGATGAACGGTAGAGCGGCCACCAGCGGCGTGGCACTGTTGATCAGCAGGTAGTAGTAGAAAAAGAAGCGAAACAAGGCCGTGAATTTGTGCAATGCCACTGAGAAAGAAGAGTAGATTTAAAGCGTATGTGTTGAAAGGAACATTGGCGCTGAGAAAGGAGACAAAGGTGGGCTCACCACCAAACGGACACTGTACCGAAGCAGACGCCTGGTGGGAGTGGTGTGGCTGTGGCAGAAGGTTTTCAACCCAAGATAAACTCGATTGGTGTTGTTTTTGTGATGGTGATGGTGATAAAGGTCAGCTTTTAAAAGGTTCGCATTCATCTGACGGTACAGTTGGCCAAAATCAAAAGAGATAAAAGGCTGATTTTAAGAAAACTGAGGAAGCCTGTTTTTATAATGCGCCCAAAAGAGAAAACGATGTACACATCATTGGAGTGCATCATCTGCCGCAGCCACAGCCACAAAACGGTAGATTGCCAGGCCAAAACTCTCGGCCAGCGTCGTCACATCTTACCCCGAGCTCTTATCTGCCTCAAGTGCTTTCAGCACCCGTACGCGTATGACCAGGCATGCACTGCAGCCAAGCCGTGTCCGAGACGCGGCGATTTGCATCACCCATTGGTGTGCCTGGCCTAGCCGCGCGCGCCGACGCGCCTCGGCCCCTGGGAATGTGGCCAATGTGGCCAAGTCGCCTGAAATAGCTGAACAGACAGAAGAGACTGCCACAGCCGATATGGACGCTGTCCGACGTTTCGAGGAGCACGCTGATCACTGACACAGACAGAGACCTACCAACACCGCCACCGAGCATGGTCATCCCTCTTCCGGGCCATCTTCACCCTCAATACCTAGAGAGACTCTCGCCACTTCTTCCTTACCAATCGTTTATTCCCTTATTCATTCCCTCCTTTACGTAAACCTTTATCCTCAATACCTAAGCACTTCTACCGATTCCCCTTCGCGTTTGCCTAAAGCGGACAACTCACACACTTGGCGGTGGTAAATCAACCCGCCACAGTTATCTTGGAGCAATCGTGAATCAGCCGAATCCTTCTGATCTACGCTCATACGCTGGACCACGGATTGTAATCAGTTTCTCGCATTCCTCGCTGCTTTCTAAGTTGCCGATCAAACAGGCTATCTCAAACCCGAGTATCAGAAGCTTCGGACCACAAACCTATTAGTCTATTCGCCATTTCCCACCATCACCACTGCACCTCCATTGAATGTGGCAACAATGAGCGCCTGAGCAGAACAGTTTTGCCACACCATCGTAGTGTGCATTTGTACATAAACTCAGGTATTTTGTGGTTGTTTTCATTTCTGTTTATTATTGTCTAAACCTCTAAATTTTGTTTATTATTGTTTTTTAGCTAACACACTTTTTCAATAATGAGCGGACAAAGTACATCACTTAACTTTTCAGCTGGTGCTGCTGCTGCATAAAACACAAACTTTCTGTTTTCTAAAATCTCTCGTCCAACAACCACTGTTAACTTCCGTCAACGAGGGACCTGCGAGCGAAGCGAGCAGGGCTCGAGGAGTTTTACCTGAAAACAATGCAAATGAACACTTATCTAATGGTATTAAGTTGGGGTTAATTTGAATAACGCAAGTAATTATTATAGTCTCTTCAAATTTTTGTGCAATTTTTTTTAAAATTCTACAAGGGCTCAGTCGAGCTCGCTTCGCTCACTCCTACCTTAACTGTGCACCGC